>VTLG01015670.1_pt1 | contig 60446 bp, 79 predicted proteins | sample 4694571 | NCBI WGS metagenome assembly VTLG01 (sample SAMN12604809, study PRJNA352737) | marine metagenome | biome: ENVO:00000447; feature: ENVO:00000209|ENVO:00000569|ENVO:01000036; material: ENVO:00002151; isolation source: viral sequences binned using virsorter ...
CTAAATCGCCCTCTATGTTGAAGAAGATGTTTGCCGCACAGTCGGTAGAGCAAGAAGCAATAGAGGCATTTACAGCGAAAAAAAAGTTAGAACAACAGCGTGATGACCTAAAGACTTACATAATGTTCTCTCAAGGAACTAAAGCTTGGGATGAACTACTTCAAACCGAGTCTAATATTCGTAAGCAAAGAAAGAAGCTCGTGTATGAAGCCCAACAACGAAGAGAAAAACTTATTGGTGGCCTACTTATCGGTCTTGCTTCTACTGCTCTGGTATTTATCGTTGGTGTATTGGGATACGTTATCCTCATTAATATCTAGTGCTTACGCCCACGAACACAAGTATAAGCCTTCTCTTGATAACGGTCATCTAACAATATGCAGACTAAAGAAGGTAGAAAAGGCACACCAAAACGCTAGTGGTAAAGATGGAATAGCTTGGTGGTGTTTATACGAGGGGGCAAACGGAAGCGGATTTTTGGAGCTAGTTGACTCCCACAAGCTCTGCCCAAAACAAGTGGTCTGCATGTATGACCCAAAAGAGAAACCACCAAGCATAGACGATATGCTAAAAGCAATGAAGGATGCGTTTAAGTAATGGAAATAAGCCCCGTAATATTTTGGAACATAATACTAACACTTGTTATAGCTCCTGCGTTTTGGACTTTTAGAGGCTTAATAACTGAAGTAAAACGTATAGATATACTTGTAAATAAAACACGGGAAGAGTATGCTTCACGAGAAGATGTTAAAGAAGAGATGAAAACAGTTCACGAAGCCATGCACCGCATTGAAGACAAGCTTGATAGAATTTTAACCAGAGGATAAAACACAATGCCTGTAATTTTTACACCGCAACAAGAAAAAGTCATACTAGATAAGAAAGGCTTACAGCACGGCAGTCGAGGTGCCGCAATGGAATTAGCTAGACAAGCTATAAGGTACGACAACTTGTTAAAGAAACACGCAGGGAAATTTCAAGAAGGGGGTATGCCGGGAAGAGGTATTAATTATGTAGGTATGCCGACACCAGAGATTGATCCTGCGGTTTTAGATAAGTTGAACAATCCACCCTCTACACCCGAAAGCACAAAAGCAGGACTTAACGCTGCTCAAGCCCGTGTCGCTGATGCAGAACTAAAGTTAGCTAATCTCACACAACAACTTGCCGATCTTTCTACGGATGCAGAATCAGACGCACAAAGAGAGTTGCTAACCAAACAAATCAATGAGCAACGGGCAGTTATAGCTCAAGCACAAGCAAATCTTGCATCTTCCTCTACTGCGTTTGGTACAGTATCAGTTCCTACTGCAGCTGAAACTGTTGGCATGGGTATGTCAACACCTTCTGATCTTGTTACAGAAACTGCCGTAAACCAAATACAGTATGACCCTAATCAAGAGATAGCCGCAGGAACGGGAGAGGTAGGCGATGCACCTGACCTTACTGCACAGCAAGCAACAGCAGGTCAATCTGACGCACCAACTATTACGGATGCTAACCTAGCCACCACATCAACGACAGCAGAAGGAGTTTCAGATGCGTTAGAAAATTTAGCACCTGCTTCAGGTACACCATCCGCAGATGCTATAGCAGGAGCAGCTCAACAAGATTTAGAGGATCTAGGAGTATTTGATCTGGAAGGGGCAAAGTACGGAGAAACTGTATCAACGCAGGACGTTAAAGTAAAAGATATGCCTGAACGTTTGTTAAAGGAAGGCGAACTTGTAAAGAATATACATAATGCTGAAAACGCAGCGACCTTTGTAAATGGCTTTGAGGCTGCGACGGGTTCACCATCAACTGCGGCAACTGTTCAAGGACAGTATACTAAAATGATGGCTGACTTTGAAACGGGTAAAAACCCTCCTGCTTATGCGGCAGGTGCAATGCGACAGGCTGTAGCTACAATGGCACAAAGGGGTATGGTTGCTTCATCAATGGGCGCGGCAGCTATAATGAACGCAGCTATGGAATCGGTAATGCCTATTGCATTAGCTGATGCCAATATCCAGAAAGAGTTTGAACTACAGAATTTGACTAACAGGCAAGCTACGGCTACGTTGCAAGCAAAGTTTAGGGCTGATTTTTTAGGTAAACAGTGGGATGAAGAGGCGAAGTTTGCAGTGCAAAACGCAGCGAAGATTACTGATATAGCTAATATGAATTATAGCTCTGGCGTACAGGTAGCTTTGGAGAACGCAGGACTAACTCAAACTGCAAATTTAGCTAATATGAAAAGCTTTGATGCAGTTATTGCCGCCCAAGCTGCTTCCGTTTCTATGATAGATAAAGCTAATTTAGACAACAGGCAACAAACAGAACTAGCTAATGCTAACGCTTTTCTGCAAATGGATTTTTCTAATCTGTCAAACGAACAACAAGCTACTATGTTTAAGGCTCAATCTGTTGTACAATCTTTATTTACAGATGCCGCGGCAGAAAACGCTACAAGCCAATTTAACGCTTCTAGTGAAAATCAAGTACAACAGTTTTTCTCTAACCTATCGACAATGAATAATCAATTTAACGCTGCACAGCAGTCAGCAATCAGTCAGTTCAATGCAGGTGAAGGAAACTCTATGGAGCAGTTTCAAGAAACTATGCAAAACATGAGAGAACAGTTTGATGCACAAAATCAACTTATCATTGCTCAAGCGGCTACACAGTGGAGACAACAATTAACAACAGTTAACAACGCAGAACAGAATGAAGCAAACAGACAAGACGCTATGCAAGCAAATGGTTATACAACTAAAGCTATGGATGAGATATGGCAAAAGGAAAGAGACTTGATGCACTATGCTTTTGCCGCGGCAGAAACAGCAGCAGAACGTTATCAACGTTTAATAGAGGCTGAATTAGGAGCAGAGGCAGAAGCTGATAGTGCCTTTTCAACAGGATTAGCTATGTTTGGTTCAGCATTGATAGGCGGTTTGTTTGAGGGCGGTGCAAATTCCGTTATGTCAAAATGGTTTTAGAAGGATATAAACAATGAGTAAATTACCTGCATACAAAATGGCAGCAAGAAGCTATAACTTACTTGAGCCTACAGAAAAGAAAATTCCCGGAATTATGGGTAGAGAACAAAGTGATTTAGAAGTACCTGAAACAGAAGGTCTAGGAGAATTTGCAGGATCGGGAAACGAGTTAAGTAGTAATAAAGAACTAGCTGTAGCGTTTGATCTACTAGAAACAATGGCTAACGAATTACCAATACCAAAAAACATACAAAGTATAAAAGCGTGGTCAAGTAACCCAGATGAGATAGCTATGGAATCAGGCATACCTACAATTCTCCTGGATAAAATAAATAGGGAACGTGGGATAGACATTTTTGATTTAAAACTAAACGATAAGGTTTACACAAAAACTCCCCCTGTGAGATACGCTCAATATGCAGGAGGAACAATGACGGATGCTGACCCTAGTGAAGTACCTTATGATGTAAGGCAGGAAGCTAAAGAGAACCCTGCTATCGTAACAAGAATGACACCACCAACTAAAACACCAGAGCGAACACTAAAAGGTTTAGGCGTTAGAAATGTTGAAAAAGCTGAAAAGGAAGAAGAAGAAGAGGTTATAGTTGATGATGCAACTTTACTAAGTCAGATAACAGGCGTAGGAAAAGGTAGGCTTAAAAAAGAGCGTGGTGTAGAAATATCAGATTATATGATAGACGGTATTTCGGATTACATAGCTATGATTGAAACTAAAGATAGAAACATACCTAACAGAAACAAGAACATAAGCGCATCAGGTTATTTTCAAATGACTAACGATGCAACAAGAACTGCAGCAAATAGAACTATCAAAGCTCTTTCTCGTAATGACTTTAAAATTCCTACTTGGTTAAAAGAAGTACAAAAAGGTAACACTTCTATAATGGATTTGTCACGAGACAGACAAAAGATGTTGATGCTAGGAGATTTGTTTGAGCAAGATAAATCAGACGAATATTGGGAGAGGATAGCTAACGGAGAATCACAAGCCGTTAAAGATATGTGGACAGAGTTATGGCACACAACAAAGAATGTAGACGATGATGTTCTAGCTTCTGCAAAAACTAATATGGATCAATATGACGATATGCTAGAACGTTTATTTAGAAAGGACTAACTAATGAGTGAACCAACCTTCAATTCTCCGCTTCCCGGACAAAGCTTAACGAGTGAGCCAAGGTCATTACCTTATGAAAGACCTCCTGAAATGGATACGGTTACAGATGCGTTAAAATTTTATACTACAAAGTTTGACGATGAAGATGTATTAGATGATCTTTATGCTGCATTGGAAGAGGGCTTTCCGTTAGACATATTAGTTGGCACTATCCTTACGGGTGGTGTAATGGAAGGAAAACATAGTTTAGATGTTAAGCTATTGATCAGACCTGTCTTGCACGAACTTCTTCTGATTAAAGCTAATGCTCAAGGGATAGACGTAGTAGAGTCAGCAAAGTCTCTCAAAAGGCGTAAAGAAGAAAAAGACAAAAAGAAATTAATAACAAAGTTGGAAAGAGCTATGGAAAGGATGCCTAATACAGATGCAGGAACAGACATCCTTAAAGACGCTAAAGAAAATTTAACTACAGGGGATTCTTTAGAAGAGGCTACTCCAGAGATGCCACTACAACCCGTAGAAGAAACACCCTCTGATGCTCCCCTAATGGATGAGCCAATGGGTTTAATGTCTAGGAGAAATTGATGAGTTTACCTGATACAAGTTTTTTAAAAGATATGCAGTCTTACAGAGATAGAAGACGATCAACACAAAAAAAGAACCAAAAGAAATTATTTTGGGGGCATCTAATGCAAGGTCTTGCAGGGCAAATAAATGATGCTAGAAAAACGGCTAGAGAAGATTTTAAAACGGAGCAAGCTAAAGCAGATCGTAATTTAAAATTTGTTGTTGAAAAAGAGAATGAGAGAAAAGCGATGGAAGGCATTGCTCAAAATCTTAAAACGTATGGTATAGATAACAATGCTATAATGTACTATGCTAAAGATGGCCCAGAGTCTTTAAAGAATATGAACACAAGAGTATCACAACTTATATCTGATATGCGACAAACAGGCATAGAACCTGACAACGAAATAATATCAGAGTTTCTAAACATACCAATAGACTTCAAGCCAGAGGATAAAGAATTAAGTACATTCTTTGATGAAATGTATAGCAATTACAAAAACCTTAACGAAGTCGATCCACCTAAAGACCCTGTGGGCTTTTTAGAAAATGCACAGTTAGCGGCATCTGGTATAACAGGGCAGGGTGCATACAGGCGAAAAATTCAAGATGAAAAATACTACGGTGATTACACAATAGCAGATATTAACAGAATTGCTATGCAATCAGGTACAACAGCAGATCCGTTTGGTGGTGCGTTTAAGTTCTCTGCTTTAGATGAGACTGCGTTACCTAGAATACTAGACGCAGATGATGTAGCAAGATACCAATTACAATATGAAACTGAAGTGAAAAAACAACTAACAGATTCTCCTACACAAAACCAATGGTTAAAGTCAAATGTATCAGATCAACTAGCAGATCAAACAGGCCTTAAGGGAGAAGCCGCTGCACAAATGGGTGCAGAAAAAGGGGCTATCTATGAAGCGTTTGTAGAGGACACAAGAAGAAGAGTTGCAAGCGAGTTTGTAGATAGGTACAATTTAAGAAAAGGTGGAAGGGTTATAATGCAACAACTGTCAAATATGACACCTTATCTGATGGAAACGGATGAGAAAAAAGGTGATGTATTTCTTTGGGATAGACAAGGGGAAGAAAATCCAAAAATGAGTCCTACGGCATTTATAGACGAGAACAATATAAACTTGCTTGATAACATCCCAAACACTAAAGCTCTAAACCTAGACAAAGAGTACAAAGACAGAGGATTTAGTAAAGGTATGCTAGTTAGAGTTATTTCAGCCGCAGGTCTTGAATTTATAGAACTTGGAAAGAACATGAAGCAAGAAGAATGGGATAGACTATAAATGGCAATAAGTGGACAAGAACTACGACAAAAAATAAAAGATAACTCATCGCAAGAAAGCTTTAGTATATCTGGTGGCACTGATGTTGGAAACAAAGGTGGTAGAACACGAGACTATTTAAAAATAGACGATGTTGTTAATGATCCTGTTATGCTTGAAAAAGTAAGACGCTACATGATTACTAGAAAAGGTAAGCAGTACGCAGGTAAAGATGCAGAAGATATGGTAGACGAGTGGGTAGAACACATGCGATACTTTAATACCAATGAAGTCAGCACTGTTAAAGAAGCTATGAAAGTTTCAAACATGTCGGACGTAGAAAAAGACGCTGCGGCAGATGCGTATAAACTATATGATGAGCTAGGTTATTTTTGGCAAAACGATGGTCTTGGGGGAGCAGTCGATGGCTTGTGGGATTACATGAAAGCTGTAGCTACATCACCAAGCACGTATGTAGGATTTGGCATAGGCAAAGGTTTAGGATTTGGGGCGCAGAAACTAGGTGTTCATGCTGTGAGAAAACAAGCTATGAAAAACGCCATCAGAAACAAAACTAAAAATAACGCTACCACTCTTTCTCAAACCAAACAAATGTATAAAGACCTCATACGCAAAAACGCTAAAAAAGATGCTTGGACTACCGCCCTTACAACAGGCGTAGTTGATGGCAGTGTTGGCGCATATCAAGATATAACTCAACAAGAAACAGAGTTAGACGTAGGATCTCGTGAAGAATACAACCCATACCAAACATTAGTTTCTTCTGCACTACAAGGAGGTTTATCTACATTAGCAACTAGGCTTGCTCCAGAAGCGTCTGCAAAGGCAGGTATGCAAGGTAAAGTGAGGCAGATGCGAGGTGTTCGTTATAGGAGATACACACTTGATGAGGGCGTAGATAAAGAAAAAGCTTTTACTGAAATAGGAGAGGACTTAACGAAAAGTTATAAAGGTTTTAGAGAAGGTGCGGAAGAAGGAAGAAAACTACGCATGTCTCAACCTGATGAGTGGAGATCTAGATTTCCTGATAGGGTAGTAGATGAACCAGAAGGTCCTATGAAGATACCTGATCTCAAACAAAGAGGAGAGGACTTCACGCTATTACCCGATAGAAAAATCAGAGCATATGAAACACCTTTTTCACCAGATCTTGTTGATAAGATATTAAGTAGTGTTAGACCTTTGGATTTTGAGTCTAAAGGTATTAAAGTTAACAGTAACATTAACGATGCAGAAAAGTTTGCACTTGTAGTCCAAAACTTACCTGCTAAAAAGCTTGAAGAGTTTAGGGATATGATCTGGGCAGATACAGGTCTTTGGTTAGGAGATATAGCCGATAGAGTGCAAATGGGTAGAAATATAGGAAACCAACTACGGTTTTCTGCAAGTAAGTTTGGTGAAGGTTTACAACTTTTTAGAGATCATAAACATCAAAGAGTTATAAGTGAAGCTTTAGCAGAGGGAGAACTTATAGCAGGAAAACACACGCAAAATCTTTTACAGGATCACTTAAATAGAGGTGTAGCAGGATCTGACTTTTGGTGGAAATCAGATATAGGTCAGGGTGGTCAAAAAGCTGCGTACATCGCTAACATATGGAAACGTATGCTTGTTTCTACACCACAGACTACAGCTATAAACGTATTAGGTTGGGGTCAGTTACAACTTGGACAAATGGTACAAGAGTTGTTACAGAGTGCGCAACTATTTGCATTAGGTACGGGTCAAAAACTTATTGGACACCAAGGGGCTAAAGAAACATTAAGACAATCAGGTGCGCTTACTATGCTTCAGTTTGAAAAGTTTAGACGTTTGTTAGATCCGTATAGCACGAAAGAAATGTACATAGAGGCTTTAAACGCAAATGCTGAAGTGAAAGCCAAATTGTATGACACAACAGCAGGCGGTGTTATTGCTAATGCTGATAGATTTGAGTTTGACAAATCGAGTAAGCTGTTTAGAGCTTCTGAAGCTACTGTAAAAATGGCACAAGATATTTCTATGGTGCGACTACAGGATACGTTAACTAAATCTCAAGCATTTATAAATAATCTAGACAAGCATTTACGTTTAGACAAAGGTATATCGTTAAACGAAGCTTTACGAAAAGGTGACATTAGAACATTAGACGCAGACATAATGTCTAAAGCAGGGGGAGACACGTTAGAGTCTGTGTTCTCAAAAGACTACAGAGCTAAATCTAGAATAGGTGATCAAAAAGCAGGGGAGTATTTTTTAGGGCCTGTTGGTCAAGCTATTGCTGCACCCGGGGATATTGCCAACAGGTTTGGTAATGTAATGGCATCTGTAGTAGAAACTATATCTAACAATTCTATGTTAGGTTACTACCTTCCGTTTGGTAGGTTTATGAATAACGTTGTAGCCACGGCTTACAAGTGGGGTCCAGCAGGTTATCTTGATGCTGCAAGTGCTTTGATGAAAGGCGAAAAGATGGACGCAACAGAAGCCATAGCTAGAGCCACAGTAGGGTCTACTGCTGTAGCTCTTATGATAGATAACGATAAAGAAAAAGAGAAAAATGGTTTAGCGTGGAACGAAATACAATTTAATGATGGCTCTATTGTAGATGGAACAAACACGTTTCCTTTATCCTTATTAATGGTCAACGCTAGAATTGTTCGTAGAATGGCAAATGGTGAAACAATATCGAATGAGTTAAAGGATGATTATCTTAAACAGATAGCTATAGGACAAGCAGCAAAAGATTTACAGTTTGGTAATGATCTTACTAAATTGATGCAAGCTACAAATCTGCAATTTGGCACAAACTTTGACAGAGGAGGTTCAGATGCAGACTCTATATTCTACAGTTCTAAAGAGCATAGAGGTAGGCAGGATACAAGGCTTGGTAAGGTTGGACAAGGTTTGGCTGATATGGGAATTGGAAATGTTGTCGCAGGTTTTACCAGACCTTTAGATCCTCTTAACCGTATAGTAGGAGTAGCAACAGGAACAGACTTACTAACAGACAAAAGACTTCCGAAGAGTGGTTTTGAAAGGCTAGGTATGCAAGCAGGGAGGTATGTAGATAATATCTTTGAGGGCTTGTCAGGAGAAATACACGGGGAGAGTTTACAGAAAGCCACTAGAGAAGAGCGTGAATTGCGTGATCCTTCTATTATATCTGGTATGGCAGGCTTTAAAGAATTACCTACCAAAACTTTTTCTGAAATGGTTTTCGCTATGGTAGACGTTCCTACTTGGAAAACAAGCATGTACACAGGTGTACCAGAACACGACAGGTTTGTTAATGCAGTAATTACTCCTATCCTAGAACAAAAAGCAGAAATTCTTTTGAAGAGTAAACGTTTTAGAAATTCTAAAAATATGGAATGGAAACGGGATCAAGTCGATAAGATGTTGAAATCAGCAAAAAGCACCGTTAATAAACTTTTCTTTGAGGGTGATCCTACTAGCGAAGAGGGTTTAGCTTATAGAAAGAAAAAACTTGATAGAACCCCTAGAAAATTTATGAAAAATGCTAGGCGCATGACGGATATACAAACTTCTATAAGAGATTTGACTGAAGCAGAAATTGTGCAACTAGAAGGAACAATCAAGTATTTACGTACTGACCCAGGATTAACAGAGAACTAACGTCCGTAGAACTGTGTCACTTCTTTATTAGTCGCATCAAATAGATACCAACAACAGTTGTCCTTACCCGTCATCTTGCTATCTGGTATCCACTTCAATCTCCCAACACTAACGATCTTCACGAGCCAATCCATATAGGGTTGGCTTTGCTTTGTGTGAGGCCAATCAGCATCGAACAATAGCCAAGTCGGGCATTGTAAAGCGAAATGGTCTATCATTGGATGCAGTATCTTTCTGTTCCAAGGAGGGTTTGTTATCACAAAGGATTGCCTGCCCGTTGGAGGGATGGACACCCGAAACATATCTTTCTTTTGTATCCAAGATTGTTTAGGCACAATATCGCTGTGCGTCATGCCAACACCTTTGGTGTGCTTTGTTATCCACTTAACTAACGCACCGTCACCTGCACAAGGTTCAGTGTAGTAAAACTTTTGTTTCGGTAAGTGTGATATTAAAGGTAAGAACCCTTCTTCAGGTGTGGGATAGAAGTCACGCTCTATGCGATCAAAGTTACTTCTCTTGCCCATCTTTTGTCTTTCTCTTGATAAACGATGAAGCTTCTCGTTGTAACTTACTTTCTTTTGTTCTCTTTTTGTTCCTGTAGTATTGCTCTACTTCTTTTTGAAGTTTCTTTTCCAACTTGTCGTTCATTAAAGCGAACTCTTTCTAGCTGTTCAAAATAAGCAGCATTAAAGCCTCGCTCCCATTCCCGGTAGCTACTCGTTTTTGATTTAAATGGGTTAGGCACGAGGTTCTTATGCCTCGCTTTCCTATCCATTATACCTCTCCGAAATACTGTAAACCCCTTTTCAAAGGCTTGTGCCATATAGTTATGCTCCTATATCTACTATTTCGCAAACGTCACCAGAACACGCAAACGTTTGATTACCTGCTGTAGTATCTTCTTTTTCGTAGTCAGCAAGTTTAGACCAATCAATGCTAGTAGGCATTTTGTTTCGCATTGAATGATATTCTTCTTCCGTACAATCTTGGTACGGAGCTTGTTGGTATGTGTGGTCAGAGTGAGGTAAGAATGATACACCTGACATCTCATCAAAGTGTTCAAACACAAATGCCCCGACTTCCATCCACTCGTTATCTTTAACAGAAATAGTCACAGAGGGCTTGTGTTCACACCAATGTCTTTGGTACGTGAGCCACATCTCTAGCTGTTGTATAGCCGTTACATCGTTTCTAACAATGCTTCCTTTGGGAGACATAACGGGAAAACTAAATACAGTAGTGTCATTAGGTTTACTAGCGTCTGGTTCAGACGGTATGCCTTGATCTACCATAAACTGTGTGAGTGGGTCTTTGTTATCACCACGCACAGTCCTGATGTAATACTCATTGTGTCTAGCATGTATACCAGATGCACTGTCCACAAGTTGAGACACAGTACCAGATGGCTTAACACAAGTTATTGCAGCAGACATAGGTACACCTAACTTCTGTGACCAATTTGCGTTAGTCTTGATTGCTACCTGACGCAAATGTTCTAACGCTTGCTCTAATCCGTTTTTAGTGCCGTTAGTAAGAGGATTATCCATAATACCCGTTAACGATACACCTAACAATCTTTCCTCTTCTGTATTGTGTGTCCACACTTTACGTAAGTAAGGGAATTTAGTCAGCGTAGATTGAACCGTACCTAGTATAGTGGCAAGCTCTACTTTTTTAGCTAGTGTGTCTATCGTATCTTCTGCTCTAACAACAACTTCCGTTAAGTTACAGAATTGGTAAGGGCGCAGTATAATCTCACTGCAAGGGTTAGTACCAAATTCGTAGTTAGAATCTCTACGCTCATGCTTCTCCACCTGCCTCTTTGCAGATACCCTATTGAAGATACCTCGCTCACCTGATTTAGACTCAACAAGACTTGTCCACTCTCGTAAGAATGTCTCACCGTCAGGCTTATCCGTATAAGCAACAGAGTTGTTTGACAGAGCCATGTGAGGAGCGTCCTGCCACCATTGTCCTGACTTAGCATGTCTCATCCGTATGTCACTTAAATTAGATAGACTGATCATAGCGGATCTTCTAACACCACCTACCACGACAATCTCACCTATCTTACACATCAAGGAGTGACAATCGTAGCTAGAAAGCTTGCGCCCTACGTTTGTACTAAAGAGACTAACCGTGAAGTTGAATAGATCAACAAGAGGTGCAGGTCCGCTTGCTCTACCACCGAATACCTTTAGTCTAGCACCTGCAGGTCTAACTTTAGAAACATCCCATGTAGGTATCTCGCCCATGTAGAGATGTCCTATTAACTTACGTAGAGCCTTTGACCAACCCTCTTTGCTATCAGCTACAACTATAGTGGTGTCGCAAGATTCAAGCTCATTAGGTATGTGAGGCAATTTGTTAACATAGTCTCTCTCAACAGAGAAGCCAACACCCGTACCACACAATAGTATATACATAGCCTCATCAAAAGACTTTGGATCGTCTACGGGAAGGTAGCTACAGTTGTAGCCTGCGGTATTGTCTCTGTCCAACGCAGGTCCTGCAGTCATCAATGCTCTCATGGAGGGCATAACGTCTAGCTTGTGTATAGCATCCCACAACTCTTCAGGTGTATCATAATCCATGTTTGTGCGACTAGCTATAAAGTCTACGTAACGGGAAACTGTCTCGCTCCAAGTCTCTCGTCTTTGTTCATCATCAAGCCACCTAGCATATCTAGATGTAGCTATAAAGTTTTGATAGTCTGTTGGTAGTTTCGTATTCATCAGTCCTCCTATACTAATTTTGTCCAAGGCACTTTTGCCTTTACTGTTTTTAAACCATCTAGTTTGTCTTCTTGGAAAAAAGTACCTTCTTTTAATGCTATACCACTATCCATGTCTCCTATAAATAGATTTAAATTTTGGTTAGATGCCATACCTGCAGGACTAGGTACTCCCAAGCAAGGCCTACCGTCAAGACCATGTTCAGTAAAATATTTACCATTTTTATCTACGTAATGTAAAAATACTTGGCCTGCTTTTTTTCCTTTATACTTTTCTCTTGAATGTGGAATTTCTATTCCTTTGTATATCACAACATCTCCTGCTTCCATTGCAACAGAGGTGTCACCCATTTTTATTTCCCAAGGAGTACCATCTTCATACCCAAGACACAACGTAGCGGATATTTCGCAGGCAGGTCTATCTGTATGTTCTTTTAACTCATTTCCTTCTATATACAATCTACAAAAAGAGTACGTAGGTAGTAAAGATTTTCCCACTAGGTTTCCTATAATATCTGTCATTCCCCCAAGCAAAGTCTCCATTGCAGGATCAGCATAGCAAGAGTAACAACCGCCAATACCCATTTTGTTATCTGGATTTTCTGTGATGCCAAAGTAATGCACCCCAATAGAATTTGTATTGAGCTTGTCGTACACAAACCCATTATCTATCATGTACCTCATAGAGGAATCCTTCATAGTTAAATACTCATACAAAAACTTTGTCATACCTTCGTTTAAAAAGGATTTGACTACTGTGTAGCCGTTTTTATCAAATTCTTCTTGCTGATTCATGTGTTCTCCATTGAAACTTTTATGTTTTTAATATCCATTCCGTCTATGTCAAATATTGCGTTCTTAATTAAATCTTGGATAGTCTCTTCATGCCCGTCTTCCGCAACAGATAAGACATTTTCTTCTTCGTCAACTTGTAATGTCATGTGTACCTTAAACCTTATGCTTCTCATTGACTAAATCCTCTAAATTAGGAGGACGATAGTTAGGACCTTTCATAACTTTACCGTCTTCCCGATAAATAGGGTTTCCGTCTGCGTCTAGTTTAGACATATTACTTGCGTGAACCCTATTAAAAGCAGGTTGCAACGGCAATCCAAATGCAACTGCTAAACCTGAAATAACGTACTGAAGATCACAAAGTTCTTTTAATAGATTAGCTTTTCGTTCTACGGGAGGCTTCCTGCCTCTAGCTAAATCCAATGAGATAGAACTTATTTCTTCCATCAACTCTTGATACTCTTCAGCTATAAGACTTCTCCTTAACTCTAGGTTGTCTACGGTCATCACTTCATCAATAGGATGCCCAAAAGCCTTGTGAAAATCAATTAGTCTACTCTCTCTGCTTATCGTCATAATCATTTACCCTTCCTCATATCTACATGAATTACGTTGTCCTCTACTTTAATAATAGGTGTAAAGGCTACCTCTAATTCTTCCTCTCCGTTATATTCAAAAATAGCGTTTAACTCTCCTTTATCTATTAAGTCATCCCTCTCTCTTTGAGCATGTTTTAAAAACGAATCATCCTGCTCTAGTAAAGGTATGCAGGACGTTAAAAGTGTTATCATCTCCATCATAATTAGAGCATCTTTTTTATCCCATGTGCTAGAGTTAAACACGGAACGCACCAAACAGTTGCCTCCCCACTTACCCTTTTTATCTTTTTCAGGAGAAAATATTATAGCAAAATCATTATCATTTATAACCATGTAAACCTCGGTCCTGTTGTGTTATCGAGAACTCCTAGTTGTACTCGCTTTTTTCTTTCCGTCAACCATTTCTTTGGAATAATACGATTAGCGTATTTATAGCCGTGTCTATCGCACCAATCCGAATACTTAGTCTTTGATCCTTTGTATAGTCTATTGTTCTCATTGCCAAAGATAAACCTGATGTCTAGCTTTGGGTATTGCTCTTTGATAAGTAAATGTTTTTTTCTGTCGGCTGCCCGAAACCATCCCTTAACTTCTATGATGATTCCGTTGTCTAATATAAAGTCAGGCTTATAAGAAGCAACTTTAATAACAACGTACTTAATAGACAGCTTCTCATAACGGATTTCTTTTTGTTTAGGTTTAAGATAATCCGCTACCTCTTCCTCAAGTGAACTTCTATACAACATGTGTGTAATATACTATAGGAGGTTCTTTTGCTTTAGAAACCCGGGAAGGCAGTGCTTGTAAATTTTCCCAACATTTATACTTAAAAGAACAGAAGCCACACTCTACGCCTAGCTTTCTGTTACCACTTGGCTTGCTGTAGTAAGCTTCTGGTTGATCTGTGTAGCATCTTTCAAATGGCTCATCGTTATCTATGTAAGCTATCGTATCTTCTATTTTAGCCATCTCTTCGTCCGTATCTACGTTTTCAGCTTCCACATATTTAAACTCACCCGTGTTCTTATTGACTACCCACCATCCTCCTAAACCTTTTTCTGTAGCTTTAGCGTACCCTACTAGTTGTGCTATATAACCAAAGGCATCGCTCTTCTTCAATGTGGTAATATCTTCAAACTTATTTACGTATGACCAACCAGACGCAGACTTAATATCATCTATCTTATTGTCTAGTATCATGTCGTACTCGCCTTTAATCTCTCGATGTTTTGTCTGTAAAGTAGCCACTCCACTATCTTCAAACTTAACATTAGACGCTCTCATCAGACCTTTAAATACGGCTTCTATTATATCTCCTATTAACATGTTGATTAGAAAGTGTGGAGGAAATGCCTCCTTTGATTCAGGGTGATTTTTCTCAAACCAAAGTTGACACTTCTTCCTACCAAGATTAGACATTCTTAATCTGAAGTCTTCTCTCTTACCTGCGAACTGACGAATTACAGCTTTCTTAACATCTTCAGCAACGGTATCAGCGATTGAGGAGGAGACACTAGCCTCGCCTTTAAGAGCCTTGTTTAAAAAACTGTGTATCGCCAGTTCTGCAGGATGGTTCATACTACTTATTCCTCGATGTCTACTATTGAGCCGACAATATCAGATTCATCTTTTGATAAATCATTCGTTTGTTTTTCCTGCCAATAGTCAGAAGTACGAGCATTAGTAGTTTCAACCCAATCAGCAAAGTTCTGAAGAACCTCTTGTTGATCTGTGGTAATCTCAAGAGTTTTGCCTAGTGTAGTAATTATTACACCATAAGAATTGCCTGACTTACCCTCTCGTAGTTCGCCCTTGAGAGAAATCTCATACGCAATCGGAAGTTTGTTCTTCCTTTGAATATCTTTGTAGATAGTGTCAAAGTTTTTGAAACTTTCCTTGTTTCGTATGTGCATCTTAAAAGGAAACTCATCCACATCAACGGGATTTCCATCAGCATCCGTTGCTTTGTCAAGTTTACACAAACCAAAAATCACTTTGGTTCGCTTTACTTCACGCATAAGACTTTGCATCGCAGGAGGAAGCGACTCCCAATCTTTTACGTATCCTGATGGTCTGCCACAGTTGTATGTACCATTGTTGTCCTTAAGGTCTTGGTTTAAAGACTTTGCAAACACAGTTCGTAACATATTTCCTTGTGATCCATCAGACTTAACGGCATTAGCATCCCATCTCTCGTAACAAAACCTTTGTAGAAAAGGTCTAATCGTCACGGTTGAACTGTAATACTCTGTACCGTCAGGTAGTTTAACAGAGAATGAACCTGCTTTAATTATAGCAACCTCCATCTGCTCTCCGTTAACATCTTTAGTACCCATAATATTCGTATGGATTTGTCGTAGTTCCGCTAATGCTGAACGGGATGGGGCAGAGACTTCGCCTCCAACACCCATCAAGTCAGCTAAATCAGATTGGGAACTCTCGATTACACTTAAATTATTTTCCATTATAATTATACTCCTTAATTTATATAATACTGTTAAGGCTAAACATCTTTAGTGTCAAGCCAATTATTACCTATCTTTGCTTCTAACAACATAGGTACAACTAAATCTATCTCATAGTAAGATTCAATTATCTCTTTTAGGTTATTATTAATTTCCTGGATAATGGATATAACCTTTTGTTCTTCATCAGGGTGTATGTCAATTACAACACTATCGTGAACCGTGTTGACTAAACAACTTGATAGCTTATCTAATGCTTTCTCAATCTCTACCAAAACGATGGGAACAATATCACCCGTAGCGAAACCTTGAACGGGATAGTTCTTGATCATAGTGAAATGTGAAAACTTCTCACCCTTACGTTCTACATCAGGGAAAGCATACTGCCTGCCTGATGGAGTAGTTATCTTTAAGAAACGAACTGCCTCATTGCCAAGCTTTTTGTGCCACTCTGCTATGCCTTCATACTTCTCTATAAAGTGCGTATAGTATTCAGCTTCTGCCTTGCTCCTGCCATAACCCGTTGCTCCGTAAAGAGGGGCAAATGTGTGAGCCTTTGCTTCCTGCCTAGAGGTAGGTTGTCCTGCTTCTGATATAATCTTTGCAGTGTAACTGTGTACATCAAATCCCGTTTCCACTTCTTCAATAGCTACCTTGTCTCCCGAAAGTTGTGCAGCCACACGGAACTCCAACTGTGCAAAGTCAGCTTCCATAATCTTACCACCCTGCCAACGGGATACGAATACTCTCTTAACGGGGAACGTACCACCACGGGGCATGTTCTGCATATTCGGATTGCGTCCACTGAACCTTCCCGTAGCCGTAACATGTTGGGTCAAGCCTACATGTAAGAACCCATCAGGTTTAGTAAAAGTGTCTATCCCATCGACAAAGCTAGAGAGATAGCTAGAGATAGCACTCTGACGTTTGAGATCAGATAGAAACTGATGTGCTACCTCAATACCTTTCGTTTTCGCATTGGACATAAGTATATCTAAATGTGATTTACTTGTTGAAAAACCATTGGCACTAACCCACTTCTTTGAGGGTGGACGTAAGTTTAACCCTGCCCTTACGTTTGTGTCTTCTAGTAAGTAACCTCTAGCTTCACACTCTTTACACTTGTTAGGTTTAGAGAATAAAGATCCATCTTTCTTTGTCTTATGAACCTTACCTTTACCCTTACACACACTGCATGTTTTTGCCCTAGTCCTAAACATTTGAGAACTGTTGGCTTCTACTGCTTCATGGAACTCCGTCTTCGTATAAGTAAAGTTAAACAGATCTGCCCACTCTTTCTTATTGTGAACTTTCCTAGAGTATATAACTTGACTGACTTGTTCAGGGGAGTTGAGGTTAATAGGAGTGTCTCCCATTATCGTCTTAACTGTTACAATTAATCTAGTCTCAATAGAACGTAACTCTTTTTCAAAGTCATTACGAACTTTTTCTAGTGCTTCCCTATCTATCTTGAAGCCGTTCATATACATTCTAGTCAAGGTCTGACACACTTGATTTGTTATATCTAAAACCGACACCAGAGATTGAGCTTCAGGCTTGTCATACTCTTGTTCAAGTCTATCAAACAAAGCCTTTGTCACTAACAAGTCGTAGGTTAGATACTCCGAAAGTTCTTGTAGTGGTATCTCATTGGTTGCGTAATCTTTCTTGAAATACTCTTTGAGAGTATCTTGCTTGTTGTACTCTAGATTGTATCTCTCTGCACAAGCCTCTAGAGATACGGATTGTTTCTGTCCTCTTTGTAATACATACTCTGCTAACATCGTGTCGTAAACGTCACCCGTATAGGTAAATCCACATGCCCACAGCCATTGTAAATCGTGTTGCAGATTGTGTCCTACGAGCAGGGTAGTCTTGTCCAATACGGCTTGTAGCATCTTGCGTTGTGATCCGTCCTCGTCTTGTTTCTCAACATGATCAAAGGTAAAGATATGATGCTTACCCTTCATGTTTAATACACCGACTTGAGTTAATGTGTTTGACGGTTCATACGGATCTAGGTGTAGCTTGCCATCTCGTTTTACTGTTGTGTTCTCTACATCAAGAATTAGTTTCATACCTACCCTCTGAACTATACACTTTCTTTTCTCCGTGCTTTGCCCGATTCTTTATAGCACTCATATTTGTTGATTGTGTCACCCATTGCAAGTTACTTAAAGAATAATCTAACTTATCTTCATTAACATGATCAACATTGTATTTATCTAAAGGAAGATCATTGGGTATAAATGCCATAGCAAACAACCTATGTACATAAAATGACATTGAATTTTTTGTATCACTTAACTTGACGCTTGGATAAACAGATCTACTAGTAGATGGTTCGATGATTTTATCGGCAACGGCAGTATACACATACGGGAATATATTTCCTTTGTCTTTGTAAGATGGAAGAGGGTGTTGCCCTCCCGTAGGGAACAAAAAGTATCGTCCTTTTGGTATGTTCTTTAGAAAAGCAGATGTTCTAGATAAATCTATCCTCCTTTGACCATTATCCCCAAAGTCAATCCCAACTTCAGATATATCTATTTTCTTATCCGTTAAGTGTTTTACTTCTGGTAAAAATAAATCTAACTGTTTCATGCCGTAAACCTAGCTCTTTCACCATCGAGCTGAACGTCTATCTTTCCGTGCCATCCACCCTTCAGTTTATTCTTTGCTATAACTAAATGCCGTATGGTATCTTCGCTTTCACAACCCTCTATCACGGGATCTTTACTAATGAGTATCATCAGGTCAGCTTCAGATGCCTTGCCCGTCTTACTACCCTCAAGCATAGATTGATCTACCATGATCTTACCTTCGGCTTCTGCTGAAAGTTGTGACATCCAAAGGATAGCACACTTGTATTGCTTCGCTATGTTTCTGGCATGGATTGCTGCCTCCTTCAAATATATGTCAGACCTATCGCCCGTTCTACTAGCAAACTTGTCACCCATATCTAATACCACAATATCAGGTTCGTATGCTTTAACGACTGCCTCAACCCAATCCATACCCTTACCCGTAGTATCCTTAACACTAATGTTAGCATTAACGGGATCATATCTCTTGGATGCCAAAGCCGTATTGCCCTTAACTTCATCCATACTCATGTTTGTTGCAGACGATAGATACCTAGCACCAACTCTGTCTGTTGATTCCTCATTACAGAAGATCAAGCACTTCGCTCCTTGAGATGCAAAGCCTCCCTCTGATGCGACAAGACTAGCGTGAAAGGATGTCTTACCCGTATTAGGTCTAGCACCAATGATAACAAGATGCCCACCACTAATACCCTCGATCCTTCGGGCAAGTGTGGGTATGTTAAACTTCCATTGAGATTGTATATCGTTAGCCTTTAGCAATGTGTCTATACTCATGTCATCCCACTCCACAGTTAAGTTAGGTATAAAGTTATCCTGATAATCGTTTAACAATTTGCGTAATGGCTCAAGACTATTCTTCTGTCCGTTCACATAATCAAAGCCCAAGTTAGCTATATCTTCGCCTATAACTTGTTGAAATAACTTGGAAAACACTTCTTGAGCAATGTCTGGGTTCATAGGTTTTTGGTTGCCAAGTTTAGTAAATATGATCTGATATGCCTCTTTGTTGGCAGTAGTCATAGTAGTGTTCTGGACATCAAACAAAGCATTTAACTCTTGTACAGTTACATCCTTATCGTGAAGATCCATAGCATAATCTAATGTATTCTTAATCTTCCTAACGTCCTTACTGAACAATCTGTCTGGACATTTGATACCTTTATGGTCATCATAAAAGTCCTTCTGCATTAGGCTTCGTAGTAAAGTTAACTCAACTGACATCACATGCCCTCCTTAATCCGTTTATATCTTCTTTCTTTCTGTACTTAACATCATCCTTTAACCTATAAGCTATCACCTCTGTTTCTCTGTCCTCACAAAAGTACTTTAACTCTTTAGTATAAGATACTGTTTTAGCACTAGCATCTGGATCTAAAGCTATAATAATCTTGTTAAAGTATTCCAGGAATTTCTTATGTTCGTAGGTAAAAGATGTTCCCAAGATAGCCACTCCCGTGACTTGGGGAAAGAGTAACCCAATCGTTGTAGCAGAGATAACATCCTCTACCACTACGGCTACTCCGTTGTCCTCTCCTACACAACAAGAATAATGCGTAGCAAGACCACTATAGCGTAACCACTTTGGTGTCTTATCCGTAAGCGATCTTCCAACTGCGTCTACTAACCTGCCTTTGTACAGTATAGGAAACACGGCTCGATTATCCTTAACATCATACATCAAAAAGATGTGATGCAATCCCCATCGTTCTATGAACCTTCGCATATATGAGTTAGCAATATCAGTAGTCACATATTCGGGTAGCATAAAATGAGAATCTTGTTCCAAGTATTCTTTAGGGCTATGTCCATTTAACTTACGCTTAACATCTTCGGCAGCCATGTTGACTTTAATCGCTCCTTTGACATCACAACTTGCTCTGTAACAGTTATATACAACTACCCCATCCAAGTTTGATACGCTGAACTTTTTGTATCCACCACATACGGGGCAGTTTAATGTTAAACTATCTCCTGACTTGATGTCTAAACCTTTGACGTATTCCTTAACACTAACCATCTTTGTACGCTCCTCTTCTAGATAAAGCATTATTAGCTGAAGCAAATGTATGTTTCAAGTAGGGTGACATTGAGTTGGGTGAATTGTGTCCACTCACAGACATAATCTGTGTGGTGTCTACTCCTGCCTCCACCATCTCCGTAATAGCAGTCCTACGCATATCCATCGCTTGTAACTCCGCAGGAAGCCCACACGCAGACTTTATCTCATTTACGATGGGTGAGACTTCGACATCTGTATAGGGTCTGTACGTACCGTTTTTTTGGTATACATGGGGAGTGACGTATTTCTGGAAGCCAAAGTCGTACTCTTGTTGTTGCAACATTTTGAGCAGGTCTGTTTGAATGGGCATACTAACTTCGGCTCTCTTCTTTGATTGAACAAGATGTAGTGTTCCTTCTTCTAAGTTTAGATTATCCCACTCCAACAACCTCATATCTCCAACTCTTTGAGCGAACTCATATGCCATATGCACAATAAGTCCTATACTTCTCCATTTAAACTCTTCGTAAGCACAATCCAGGAAATCTCGTACTTGGCTCTGTGTCCACATTACCTTACGTTGTTTCTCCTTCATCTTGCTTACCAGACGCATTGGGTTCTTTGTTAAGACTTCTAGTTCTTCTCCAAAGTTTAACACTACAGACATTATAGTAGATATAATATTAGCAGTCCTAACTCCTCTTTGTAACCACTCTTGATATGCAAGCTTACAATCAGAAACTAAAAGTTTCTTCAACTTGATTGCCCCAAATTTCTCCCATCCCATGTCGGTCTTACTTGCCCTAGCAAGATTGTATTCGTAGTTCTTTTGGGTCTGACCTCGTAGTGCTAGGTATTGAGGTGAACCCATGTAAACTTCTATTAGATCATCAATAGTAGACTTACCATTGAGAGTCGTAATACTTCTCCTCTGCATCTCTGTACTCCTTCCGTACCACCTTTGTATTATCTCTGGCTATCCTCCAAGACACCCAACTTTCCATGCAATGATCCTTTCCTAAACAGTAATCAATCACTGCGACTAAATTAAATAAGCCTCTCCTCTTCCAATCCCAATTCCTGACACTAAAAGATTGGTATGCTTTTCCTCCTATGGCTGCATTAAGTAAACAACTTATCATCAGGAAAACTTTAAACAAATACGTTTTAATTTTTCTTTTTGTTAACATGCTTATCCATACCTTTACTAATAGTTTTATAGTTTTCGTACCATATGATAGCATAGACAATTAACATCAACGCTAACACAACCCACATTTCTATCAAAAAGCCGTAGGGTTTATATACTGAAACAAAAGGTGTCTTCATCTTTTATAATCCTCCCGTAACCCAAACTCCAAATTCTTTATGCCCCTCATACCTTTAGCAGTCTTCTTCATCGCATCAAGCTCTTGCTTGTCTTCACAAATTAAGACCAAAGGCATCGTACCTCTTGTGAGTAACTTTGCGTCCTCAATTCTTTTTCTTGCATCGCTTTTCATAATACCTCCAAAATGATTTATCGTGATGTTTCCCGTAGCACTCAACACAGTATGTATTGTCAGGAATCTTAACCCATACTACAACGTCTTTAGATCCACAAGTAACACATTTGTTTTTCATTACTTCTTCTTCTTATGTTTAATGGACATTTCTTTTATTCTATCAAACAAGCCCATCTCCCTCGCTTGACACGCTCTTAATATATATTGAGCATTTCTAATGGCAATGATATGCCCTTCTAATTCTTCAACAAGCAGTCTTGCTTCCTCTGTGTCGGGCAAGCCCCACTGCTTTCCATCTAATTGAACTCTCACTTATTTTCTCCTTTCAAAAGTTTGGTTCACCATGTTCATCAAACACAATGCTACTTGGTGGTTTCCAATTACGCCCTTCCATGCACGGCTCAATCACTCTATTGTCCTCTGTGTCTTTGATGCCAAAATTTCTTAAAAACATTTCTAGACTGTCGGGTATGACACTAATCTCCTTCTTCGTCATCGTCCATACCCCAATTTGGTCTGTATAAAAAACTTGTCATTCATCATCACCTCCTCTCTGTTTATAATCTTGTACCACCTTTTTTGCTAAACGTCTAGCTTCATCTTTTTTGCGTCCAGGAATTATCTTTTGTTGGAATTTCCTAGATTGAAGCATTTGTTTATGCACTGGATTAGGTGGTTTTATTTTCATAAAGGTATCTCTTTGGTTGAAGCTAATCCTAAAGATTTTCTGTATCTAGAATTTTTAAGCAATCTAGTATTAACTAATGAAGACTTGCGTTCAGGAACTTTAAACTTCTTCCAATACTCATTAGGATCTAAAGGTATGCTATGCTTTTCGTCTTCTATAGATTCCTGTAGTTGCTCTTGAAGTTTAACTAAACCATCGTGTAGTATTGATACACTATCCCACTGACTGTCTGTTAAGACATGGTTCTGGTCCTCCTTCATTACGGTCATCAATCGCATACAACTCTTTAATGATTCAACTATCTCAATGCGTGTCATGAGGCCACCCTTCTGTAATTCCAATCAATGTAATATCCTTTCTAGTATAATGGAGAAAATCCTTTAGTGCTTTTAACTGCTTGTTTACGTCTGTGTTCGTGAATCTAAGTTCATTAGATAAAAGAGGAAAACAAGAGTATAGTGTGTCCAACACCTGATATTGTAATTCTCTATCCCAACGCTCATTATAAGGCTTGTCTTTCGGATATTCTGTCATATGAGTTAACAATCTTTTCATACCCGTTAACGCTTCTAGTATTTCATTCTGTGTCATTAGACTTCTCCTCTATCATCTTTTCTAAATACCATTTAGCCTTTTTAAGATCCTCCACTCCATTTTTATAACGGTATCTCCAAAGGTATTTCATTATGTTTCCTTGAAGGTAGTATTCCATTCCTTCGCCCAAAGCAGCCGAAATAGCATCTATACATTCTATCCCTTCTTTGTTGTAGTGTGGTGGGTGGTTAACCATGTCCGACTCATCAGGCAAACCATCTAATTGTTTAGCTGATAACTGCATCAGTTTCTCCACTTCTTTATCTGCGTTTTTAAATATGCTCATCTAATTCTCCTTTAATGTGATTAGGCAAGTTGTCGATCTTCCAAGCTAGGATGTGTGCCATACATTTGTGTGCATTATCTGCATCCAAGATCATTCTAATCAGTTCAGATTTCCAAGCATCGAGGTAACGACAATCCATCCTCATGCGATCATGTGCTAATGTCATAGCTTCACTCATCTTCTTCCTCCTCTAATCTGTCTGGTCTATTGCAAGTATTTCATATTCACAAAACATTTCTTTTATTTGTTCTTTGGATTGAGCATACACATACAAGTATCGTTGTTGATTGTCTATATACTGTTCCTTATATTCTACATAGTATCTATTCATCTTCATCCTCCTCTTTTACATTTTGGTCAAAGTGAAAATCTCTATCTTCTTTTGTTGTGTAGAAATATTCGTCATCACTAAAAATACCTGCATCATTGATTTGATTAAGGATTTTTTCTATCGTTGTTTCAAACTTAGATTTCTCCAATAAATTATATGCGTAGATCTTCATCTTCATCCTCCCATTCCTTTTTGGCTTCGTCTAACTTATCGAGGTAAAAGTAATGCTCCTGCTTAGTCAGACCTTTGATTTTTATTTTGTATAATTCGTCAGCATCTTCATAGACGTTGACACTCTTTTGGTAGGTGGTGTCACCCATGTGACCCACCCACTTATGACATAATGTCCAACTCCATCTACTCATTAGGTTCATACCTCGGATAACCATCATCATCACAATAAGATGTAACCTCATCATTTTTGCTTTCCCAGGATTTTGCAGCCTCTATATTGAAGCCGTTCATATTACGAAGTTTTTCTAGTTCTTCCCTATGCTTATCCGTTATGTAAACTCGCATATGAGTTGAGGTTGCTAGTGTTGAACCATAAGTATGCTCTTGCCAATTATGTTTCTTGCTATTGAGGTACTGCCCTCTAACTCTGACTTTGTATCTGCCTTTGTTCAAATACTTTCGTAGTTGCTTGATGAAGAACTTACCCTCCTCATCATTCGGTATCTCGCAGAATTGATACTTTGATCTTGCTTGATAAAAATCGTATTTATGTGCCATGTTTATTCTCCTTTACTAGTGTATAAAAATTGCCTTCTATCCATTCATTCCAACCTTCCATGAAATCTTTACAATCGTATTTTTTCCAATCGGAACTCCTATCTCTGTTAATCTCTTGAAGCATTTGTTGAATAGTCCAAACAAAAGTTACATCATCAAACAAATCTTTTATTACAAAAGTTCTAGTCATTAGAGTACTCCTCATAAAATGCCCAAGTATATTTCCGAATAAAATTTCTAGCTTTAGCAAGAGTTTTAAAGTCATAAGATACTGTTCGCTCCCCTACTTTGCCATCTGATACTTGATACTCAAACGTACCATCTCTCATTTTACTTTTAACGATAATCCAACTCATGCCCATACTCCATCGTTAGTTCTCCACTCCAAGCCTTCGCTCTCTAAACCATGCTCAATGCAGTTCCAACAAGTCTCATACTCATAATCCCAATTAGTGTCAGCTAATTCGCAGATAGCATCAGCAGTCTTTTGAGCATAATTGTTTAAGCTAGGCTCATGGTTCAAGGGTAATTCATTCTTGAATATCATTAGGTATACCTCCCAATATGTGAGCAATGACATCAGTAGTGAAGCCGTTGCCTACCATTTTATAACGTTGTGTGTTTGAAATTTTCTTGCGTGACCAAAAGGCAGGCGCAAGCTTTGGATCTTCAAAGATGCCATACTCAGTATAATCATCAGGTAATGTTTGGAGTCTCTCGCACTCTTTTACAGAGAGTTTTCTCCAATGTAGTTCGTCTGTGTTTATCTTGGGTTCTCTGTGTCCACCTTGCATGGTAGTAAGGGTGGGTGCTTTGCCTTTAGTAGAGTACACTCGCCTGATAACATCAAAGCCGTTGATGTCAGCTTCACCCACTTGTATACACTTCTTATCAAAGACAAGTTGCCTTCTGTGTTTCCCAAAGTAGCTACGGAGATTACCACCTTTGAAATAGTTGGCATCAATACAGTGTGCCTTTTCCCTATCGACTGCACCATCCTCTATAATGTCCTCTAGGATAATGCCTTTGTCATCCCAGGAATTTACGGGAATGTTAGTCCAATACAATCTCTGTCGGTTCTGTGCAGAGAAATCAGCAGAGTTGATAGCAATAGGTTCAACACCTAGCAAATCAGTGATCACTGCCATATGCTCTTGCTTCATCTTGACGTTTTCTAATAAGAAATACTTTGGCTTGAGTTCTTGGAGCAATCGGACGTACTCAAAGAATAAACCAGAGCGATCACCCTCTAACCCTTTGCCTTTGCCTGCAAATGATAAATCCTGACAAGGCGATCCACCAACAAGCAAAAATACTTTGCGTCTATAAAAACCATTGGCAATGTCTTTGCCATCATGCGGTTCACATAAGTAACCATCTTTGGTCTTGATGTTTTTGATGTCACCCAAATGGGTTGCAGTAGGGTTGTTGAACCTAGCAACTGCTGAAGCATATTTGTCTACCTCTGATATGCACCATCTGGTAAAAGGTAGCTTGGCTTTACGCCAAGCTTCCCCCACCATATTGCAACCATCAAAGACAGATAGATTTACAAATGAGTCATTCATTATGCCAACCCTCCTTCCAATGGCATAACTGTAAAACCACGATAACCCTCATGAATCTTTTGCAATCCCAAAAAGGTTATGTTTGCTTTGAGGGTGTAGATGTCAATGTCAGGTGCAGTAGAATCTCCGTTTTCATCTGTGCCTAATACCAAACCATTACCCATCAATACACCGTTATAGCCTTTGTACTTAAACCCATAATTTGTGTCGACAAGTAAACCCTCATCATCAACATAGATACAATCGCTATTCACATATACAGTAGTAAACAAAGATACCGCCTTATGTGGTGTGGATAAGTTAGGGCAAATGTCGGTATACCCATTGTACTCAATCGGTGTCACTGTCTGATCTATGACGTTTATTTTTAGTGCTATCATCTGATTCCTCCTATGAAATGATTCGCTATCAGTTATTAAGTTGTACTCGATTTTTTACCCTTTTGCAAATAATCTTTTTACTTCTGATTCAGAAAAGAGATAATTCTTGCCATCATTCCTAGTTAAATTCTTGCACCAGAAATTGTTTTTCCTTGCCTTCGTATTGTATCCAAACAATTTGAATCTCATGCCTTGTACCTCTGCAATCTTTTCTACGTCCAGATCATACAAGGGAGCAAATTGCTCTAGGTGTCTCTCCTCTCTTGTCTTTGCTCCTTCCTCACGCACAGTTAAATCAAATTTAACTTCTGATCCATCAAATTTGGCATTGCCTACGGTCATCACATAAATGCCTTCTAATTGATCCATTCTCATATCTAAAATTTTTTGTATATCTTCCCTTAAAACTTTTACTGTTGGTCTATCCATTTTATTTCCTCCTACAGAAATTTTAACGTTATCTTTTTGCTTTCCTGACGATCCCAGGAAAAAGCAGCTTTTAGGACGGATGCAAAATTTGCCATCTGTATCTGCCCTTAAGATAACACCGAACAAGGGAACAATTAGGGAGAATCAAAACCTAGATTCAGTGTTATCATAAGGGCAGACTCTACCTTAATCGAGTCTGCGCCTACTACGGTTATCTTGTAAGATGCCTTATTATCTCTTGAGCCTTTACTAATTCCTTTTTTGTTTTGTCGTAGTCTCTCAAGATGTGTACCAGATCCATCTCACCAACAGTAACGGTTTTACCGTTGGTGCTACTAGTATGTAGTGATCTAGTAATCTTTACTACATCAATAGTGATTGGCGTACTATGTGCATTGTTTTGAAATTTTATTATTGAGTTGATTTTCATAGCGTGATTCCTCCTATGCTACTTTTGAGATTGTGAAATAGTTTACTCTGTTACTTTCAAACAGTCTAAAGAATTGAACGGTTACAACATCACCTTTTTTAAATCCGTTCTTGGTTAAAAACTTGCCGTTGGTGTCTGCTACTGCGCCGTCACCTTTTTTGCAAAGCTTGTATTTACCGCCATTGATAAATCCAAAATGTATTTTTCCATCAGTAAGAACTCTGTTGAATCTATCGCCTACTTGAACGCCTAGCGATTGCATTTTTTCTTTTGTTAGTTCTACCCAGATTCTTGGCTCTGATTTATTTTCGCCTACGGTTAGAGTCATAGTGTTTATTAAAATAGTCATCAGTGATTCTCCTTTTTCTTCCTGATTTATTGTACCAAAATTAAACGTTATTCTCAAACACTTTCAACATAAAGCTTGTTTGATCTTTTCGAATTGTTTTACCTTTACCGCGCAACACCACAAATTTATTTTTAGTGTCCATAAATCGGGCATCGTTTTTGTCACCGTCAATGCATCTCAAGGTAATTCCGTTAATAGTCAATTTCTCTGGTACAGCGTGTAAATATTCTTTTTTGTTTTTGGGATTCTTAGTCGTTGGAATATCCGTAACCACCGCAATATTACATCCGTATGATAAAGCCGTTGTAATAAACAATGCGTTATTTTCAGATAGTGAAAATGTCATATTGTAAAAACTTGAGAATGGATTGTCTTTTATTCTCTTAATATCTTTTACATAATCATAAACTGGAATCTTGTTTTCACAAAAAGTAAATACTTCTGGAAATAACTTTTCAAATTTTACTTCACTAAAAACATTTGGACGGAATCCCATTTCAATATTTTTACTTTTTAACAAATTGTATTTCAATTCTAATTCATGCAATAAACGAGTCTTAAATTCGTTACGATGTTCGAACCATAAAATAGTTCTTACAATTCTTGCTATAGCTACTGTATGATCACCGTTGGCATCAATCATAAACTTTTGACCCATACCAGTAAACATAAGACAAGATTCAGCGCATCCAATCGATAAACCGTTACAAGTATTAAAACCGCTTATCCAGTGTGGCGCAAATGATAAACCAAATATTTCCATATCGAGTCCATCTACATCTTTTCGCATTTTCGTATTTTGAGTGATTAATTTTGGCAATCGATTCCAATGTATTTTACCATTTACGATTGCTCTATTTATCTTTTGGCGTGCTTTGTCTCGACAATCAGTAATAAATGCATCCGAGTCGCAATGCGCTTTCATTGTCTTTAATGCATGATTTGTTTTTGTCTTATATGTAAATAGTTCAAGTTCTTCAGCGTCTACTATATTTCTAATATCTAATGCCACTAGTGATTCTCCTAAAATAGTGATTCGATTATATATAGAATCTATCATGAATCGAAAATAGAGTCGAGTCGGTTTGGTGCATCTAGGGTGTATATTTCCCTACAATCGCAAATAGGCGGTGTGGTTATACAGTCCATTATACATACTGATACCTTATCACTTATAAAACGTAATCCTATCAATATCATAGGCATTTATAATTAGTATTTACCCATGATTTAATTAGTTCATTTTGTGAACTTACGGTGTCGTTGGGCTTTAGGCGGTATTTTCGTGCGATTTGACCGACCCATGCGAGATCCACCCCCGTCCTGGTGGGTAACGTATACGTAAATCTACACGGAAGGGCTATTTTAGGTGTTAACCACTTTGCTTTCATATACGAGGGGCGGCCACTTGTATCTACGTGAATAGGAATAACAACATGTGGTGTGTCAAATTATTTGCTTGACTCCCCCTGCGAATCGTCTATAACTAAATAGAATCCTATTAGTTAAAACGCTATGTTAAAACATCTTTTTTAGGTTAAAACACAAACGTCTTAACTAACTAAATGAAAAAAAGTTACATCAAAGTGCATTTTTCTCTTGCAATGGCTTTTTAGGTATGGCATGATTCGTCTTACCTCCTCCAGTGTAGCTTTAGCGAGCTACAACTTCCCGGGCGCAGGAGGCGAGTAGTGAACACATAAGTAGCTGCCACTCCTGCGCCCTCCCCAACATAGAGAACATAATGCAAGATATACGTATTACAGACGATTTCCTAAACGAACCATTACACAACGAGGTACTTGAGTATTGTGTAAATGCTGCATACTCTTTGGGAGAAGGAGATAGAGGTGACGTTCCCCCCGTGGGTATGACTCACGATATACCTAAAGAGCATCATATATGGAATTTGTTTAAAGATAATACAATGAAGCTTTTACCCGTTGAGAATAACGAGTGGGAGATAATAAGAATGTACATAAACTGCTTTCACCCTAGTGATGTACCTTATTGGCACGTAGACAGCGACAAAGATAATTGGACATTTCTGTATTACCCAAATAATAAGTGGGAACTAGACGATGGGGGAGAGACACACTTTCTTATAGACGATGGGTGCTATGCTTTGCCGCCACTACCAAATAGGATGGTAATGTTTGACGCTAGGATAAAACACAGAGCCACTAGCTTTCGATACAAACACAGGTTTAGTGTAGCTGTAAAAGTAGCGAGACTATGAAAATACCTAACTTTCCTATCGAGGTGTTTGACGATGAAGTAGACTTTAATACAAGACATCATATTTACAACACAGCACTACACGCTAATTATAGAATAGTTGGATGGCAAGATAGCATAATTCCTGAAACACAGTGGAAGTATGATATGCACTCTAAATGGAGTATAGACGATTTAAAATTGTCAGGTCTATATCCACATGTTGAGAGACACGCAAAAGGTAAACAAATAGTATCAACTATATGTAATGTAGTTCGGGCAGGAGATACGTACTATAATCACTGCCACAAAGACCAAACAATCTTTTTGTACTACGCTAATTTGAAATGGCAGGATGGATGGCATGGTGAAACACTGTTTTATGATAACAAGGGCGAGGAAATAGTTTATACGTCTAAGTATACACCAGGAAGAATTATCGTATTTAGTGATAATCAAGTGCATAGCATTAGGCCGCAGTCGCATACAGGACCACAATTCAGGTTTACTGTAACTGCGGTGTTAGAAGAACCTAAAAATGAGCAACAAAAAGCAGAAGCTTTACGCATCAGATAGGGTATTAGAAGATTTTTATGACACTATTGCGGAAAACAACCCCAATACAGTATACAAAGTCCATATTCCTAAATCTGACGTATTTTATGTCCGAAAAGCGATTGAAGCGAGAACGGGTGTTACCTATTCTTTGGATCATGTGGAACGAGCTATGTTTCTAGAAGGGCATTTAAGAAGGGATGAAGTGTTAGATCCCGATAGACCAAGGGGGTACTGTAAATATGACACAAAAGAAGTTTCAAAAACATAGTGAATACGAGGACTACGATATGGACGGTGACGGAATCGTGACGGATGAAGAACTCGCACACGCAAAAGAGATAAACAAGGCCGAAGCCGAATTGCGGAAACAAAAAGCGCAGCGTAGAATGGCTACAGGCACTCTAATTGGCATGGGTTTGTTCACAGGAGGCATGTTTTTCATGCCGATTGGACATATTGAGGCACTTTCTGACATTTCTAACTTGTTTTATATTTCTGGAGCAGGTATAGTAGGTGCATATATGGGTACATCAGCGTGGATGAGTAATAGAAATAAGTAAATTTGACACTAGACAATAACATAATACAAGCCGCATTGGATAAGACTACAATCTCTAGTAATCCAACGGTAAATGACGAGCAAATGGACGCACTGTTTTACAAACCAACTCGTGATGCAGATATTATAGCCCCTTTTGGGCCTACGATAGGTTATTTTAAATTGTCATCTTCTTTTGTAGATTCAATAAACACATACGTATCAAAAGACTTGCCCGATTTTTCGGGTGATGTAGTAGGTAAAGTTAATCAAGAACTACGTTGGACAGATGAGATGTCAAACCTGCTTTTAAATGAAATAAAAAACTTTACGTTTAATTATGTAGATAGCAGCCTTCAAAGAGCTTCGTATAACACAGTAAAACTTGATCTTTCTCAAATGAATTACAAATTAGACGTTCAAAGTGCTTGGTTTGTTCGTCAATATGAAACCGAATACAATCCCATACATGTTCACAATGGTATGTATTCTTGCGTTGGTTATTTGAAATTACCAGAAGGCATAGAGAAAGAATGGGAAAAAGAAGCACATAGCAACAAAACTTCTACGCACGGACATATAGCGTTTTATCACAACTACGGGCAAAATGGTGACTTTATAATTAGACCTAGCGTAGGAGATTTCTACATTTTTCCTGCAAATCTTTCGCATTGTGTATATCCATTTTATACTAAAGGAGAAAGACGATCTTTTAGTGCAAATCTTACCTTTTTACCTCAACCAAAGGAGTAACTATGGCAGACATAGAAATAAAATCAGACGAAATTATTGTTAAAGAAGTAGTCCACAAACTAGATGAGTTAACACCTAAACAAAAGTATCTAGTTGCTCACATGAAAGATATTGAAGCAAAAATAGCTACAGCAAAGATGTTATCCGATCAACATCAAATGGCAAAAGTTGCTTGTGGAAATATGTTGATAGATTCGTTTGAAGATGAAAGCAAATAGCTACAAAGAATGGGCAAGTGATTTCCCAAAGTTTGGCGAATTTTGGTACGCAATATATGACAATTTCCTGCCCCAAGAAGCGTTTGACGATTTAGAACATTACTTAGGAGGAAACACAGATTTCCCTTGGTTTTTTTCAAAAGGTATATCAGGCCCTGATCCAGACGAAACAGAAGGTGTGTATTGGGCCACTACTGTGTACGATACGGCTAGAACTGCCGAGAGAAATGAGTGGAATCCTTTAGTAACTAATTTAAAGCCTTTTTACCCTCTCCTTGCTCGTATGAACGTAGCAAGCATGTTGCGTATAAAAACTAACCATTACCAAAAGACGTATAAAAATGAAATACAGATACACGGACCTCACGTGGATTATAAGTTTGAACACAGAGGTGCATTGTTCTTTTTAACAGATTGTAATGCCCCTACGTTTTTAGAAGATGGTACTGCTGTTCAAAGCAAAAAGAATAGGATGATGTTTTTTAACTCTGCTAGGGCGCACAGTAGTAGCGCACCTACAGATGCTATGTACAGACAAACAATAAATTTTAATTTTTTTCCAAACGGTACATATAATTTTTTAAACCCTGATAATCCCGACACAAAAAGCATCAAATTAACTGCATCAGAAAATGTTACATGGAAAGATGGCGATAAATTTGATTGGGAAAGATCTTTACCGTGATAACAGCAAACGATGTACATTGTTATTATTGGATAGACGAAATACCTGCAGAAATTTGTGATAAGATACGGCAAGCAGGTCAAAAAGAAGAACAACATAAAGCTGTAACTTTTGATAATAGCGTACCTTCGACAGATAAAAAAGGTAGGGATAGTAGCGTATCTTGGATAGAAGATAGGTGGATAACAGGATTAGCACATACATACGCTAACATGGCTAATAATCAAGTGTGGCATTATGAGCTAATGAAACAGCAAGAGTTTTTACCGTGTCAATATACTACGTATGATAAAAATGGTCACTATACGTGGCATCAAGACATTGGCGATCAAAAAAACTTTATAAAAGATGTAGATTGCCAAAGAAAAATCAGCGTAGTTATTCAATTATCAGACCCCTCTGAATATGAGGGTGGCGATTTTGAAATAAAAAACGTAAGAGAGAATCTTATTGAACTACCTCCTACAATAAAAAATAAAGGATCTGTTCTTGTGTTTCCTTCCTACGTAGTACACAGAATAACACCAATAACATCAGGCACTAGAAATTCTTTAGTAGCTTGGTATTTAGGGCCTCCTTTTGTATGAGAAAAGATTTATTTTCTATTCCTATATATCACGGTAGTGTTGCTGATAATGATAGGCTAAAAAGTGTGGTTATACCTTTTATTAATGACGCTAATAAAACCGTAAGTAATTCTCCTCCTAAAGGGTGGTTAACTAACAATTTAGTAACTTCTTTTGGTCAAACAGAAATAACAAAAAAGTTACTTTCAGACGATAACGAAATCGGTAAAGAACTACACAATCAATACGTAAAAGTAATACACAATTTTTTTGATGGTGAAGATTATGAAGCCAAGCTAAAAGGTGCTTGGTACAATTATTACGACAAAGGGGAGTGGCAAGAAGCACATACGCATATAGGTTATCTTAATGACCCTACTCATTTTGCTTGCGTTCATTTTTTAGCTTATGATCCTAAAGAACACGCACCACTTAGTTTTTTAGATCCGTTATTAATGTACCGATCACACTCTGTAAATTTAAAAGCAGAAAGATATTGTGATAAGTATAACCCCACTATTAAAGAAGGTGATTTTATTATGTTTCCTAGTTGGCTTGCACATGAAGTAAAACCAATGCCACCTACTCCCGGGAATCCTAGAATTACAATATCACTAAATTTACAGCTATTAAAATATGCAGAAAGGACAAACAATGTTTAATTTAGCAGGACCATTATTTTCTTCCGTTGGAAGTTTAGCCTCTACATGGCTAGATGGCAAAGTAGCCGCAAATAAAGCGGAAGCTACCATTAGGATGAAAGAAGCAACAGGCGATATAGATTGGGATCTAGCCGCTATCAGGGCAACACAAGGATCGTGGAAAGACGAATATATACTTATATTATTCAGTATTCCACTTATACTGTCCTTCTGTGGGGAATGGGGTAGGGTAATAGTGGCAGATGGGTTCCTGGCTTTGTCGGGTATGCCTGATTGGTATCAATACAGCCTTGGTGGAATTGTGGCCGCCTCACTAGGAACAAAAGGTTTAGCAAAGTTTTACGGACCTAACAAAAAGAAAAAGTAATATGCAGATATTTCCTAAAAAAGACAAAAAAGCAGAAGTGTCTTATTTTTACATGACGGGAGATGTAGCTAAACGATTTGGTATAGAGCCTTTGCACCCTGCTACATTGCAACCTTTTACACCTGTAGAGCAACCTAATTTAGGTTGTCCTAGTGCATCTAATTTAAAAGACAGAATGTGGGAACAAAAATACCCATTAGATATGTACATAGAATTTAATAAAGGTGACAATTTACATTCTCCAGAATACAAATACCGTCTTGATCCTGTAACACACGGAGAACCAGATGAGATAAAGGATAGAGCAGTACAGAATACTATTGGGATTCAACCTTCTCTAGACAACAGAATCGTATTAAGTCTTGCTATGAATTTAGTATTTGTTACAGATGATCCTACTATTGAGTTTGTTGTATTACCTCCACAAAAACCTGCTATGACTAAAGAATGTACATGGGTTACAGGTGGTTTTCACCCTTATGGGTGGCTTCGGCCTTTTAATTTGGTTTGGATACAAGATAAACTAGAGAGTAAGAGTAGTATAACTATGAAAAGAAGTGATCCTAGTTGTACCTTATTTTTTAACAAATCCGTAAATCTTACTGAAATAACACCAACAGATAAAATTTTAGACTACATGGATAAAACAACGCACGTTCTTCGATGGTTTCAACCTATAAAAAACATATATAAAATCATAGGTAAAACTCGTCCTGAATACTTGTTAAAAAAATGACAGATTTAGATAACACTAGTGAGTTTTGGCTAGTACCTGTAAAAGACTTTTATCCTATTATTCAAACAGAATATAAAAACTTTGGAATACTAAATCCTTTATTAGAAATAGCTATTAGAAAAAGAGGAGATCAGCAAGGTAAACGCAGTAATGTTAAAGCTGATATGACAGAGTGGGATATGCGAAAAGAAGAAGGAGGAGAACACTTTGAAACATTGTGTGAGTGGATTCGTAAGGTTGTAATAAGAGATAGTCAAAAGACATTCATACCCGTTGCTAAACCTCATATTAGCTGTGTTTGGGGTAATTTGTATAAAAAAGGTCATCACGCGGAAGAACATCGTCATTTACCTAGTACATGGAGCTTTGTTTATTTTGTTAATGTTTCTCCTGGGTGTTCCCCTTTAATTTTTCCTGATGCAAAATATAGCCTTGATCCTAGTGATGGGTTGCTAGTGCTATTTCCTTCATGGTTAAAACATTTTGTTCCCTCACAAACCTCTAATTATGAGAGAGTGTCTATTGCAGGAGATATAATGCCCCATGCACACTGATAGGGTTAGCCAATATTTAACTTGACAAAACATATTGATTGAATACAACTATGTAAATGGAGCATGGTAAGTTTTTACTGCAGTACATTGGAAAAGCTCCAATAAAGCTAATAAAGTTTACCGCTAATTATCTAGGCGAAAGACGAATACCCCTAGAACGGTTTAATAGCAAAAGGAAATATCGCAATGGCTTATACACTATCGGGCAGATCACTAGAAAAACTAGAGGGCGTAAAACCTGAATTAGTTAAGGTTGTTAAACGAGCCATAGAATTGACAAAAATCGACTTTGGCGTGATTTATGGCCTACGTTCCGAAGAAGAGCAGCAGAAGTTGTTTGACGCAGGCAAATCGCAGACCATGAAATCCAAACACCTAACGGGTGACGCAGTGGACTTGATGGCATACGTAGACGGAAAGGCAAGTTGGGAACTTAACCTGTATGATGATTTAGCTGACGCTATGAAGTGGGCAGCCACCGAAGAAGGTGTAGTCATTAGGTGGGGAGCAGCGTGGACAATACCTGACATATCTACTTGGGAGGGTACGATGGAAGAAGCTATGATGTCTTACATTGATACTAGACGTTCAGAATCACGTAGACCCTTCATAGACGGTCCACATTTTGAACTTAACTAGGGGAGACAGGTAATGGTAACTAAAGCACACAGAGGTATGATGCACGTTCCTCGTGGAAAAAGAAGACTACCTCGCAGGAGAGGGCGGTTTGGTAGAGGTTCTTTTGATCGTGGGAGGTTAACTAGACAGGAACGAGAACAACGAGATAAGATCCGTGACGCACAATTATTGCAGCTAAAGAATCGGTTTACAAATATGTCTCCAGAAGAGCGTTTAAAATTTCGAAACACATCTTTCGTTCCAAAGGAAATTCAACAATCTGTTGCTGAAGGACGGATGCCGGGATCAATTCGACAGGCTGTAAAAATTGAACCTAGAAAACCTCGCAGACCTACCATAGACCCCAGAAGGCAACGTAGAACACATGGCGATCCTGCGCCTACACGTAGATTTCCAAAGGAAGAACAACAAGTTGCACAAGCACGTAGATTTCCAAAGGAAGAACAACAGGTTGCACGAAGATTAAGTACAAAACTAGCGAACAAAGGCGGTTTGATGAAGAGTACACACAACGATATGCGTAAAGGCGGTTTGTTTAAATAATGACAAAAGGTTCTATGAAAGGTCACACCATTGGTGGTGGTCACAAGCGTCCTACGAAAAGTGGCGCAGGAATGACTGCAAAAGGTGTAGCTAAATATCGTAGAGACAATCCAGGAAGTAAGTTAAAGACTGCAGTTACAGGTAAAGTAAAACAAGGCAGTAAAGCTGCTAAAAGACGTAAATCATATTGTGCTAGAAGTGCAGGCCAGATGAAACAGTTCCCTAAAGCAGCTAAAGATCCTAACAGCAGATTACGACAAGCCCGTAAAAGATGGAAATGTTAAATGGCTAGAAACTATCGTAAAGAATATGTAAGGTATGACGGGAAGCCTGCTGTAAAGAGAAAACGGGCAAACCGCAATCAAGCTAGACGAATAATGACTAAAGCAGGTGTTGTTCGTAGGGGTGATGGCAAAGATGTTCATCACGTTAACGGGAACACCCGTGATAATCGCAGGAAAAACTTAAGAGCAGTTCCTGCTAGTAAAAATAGATCAAGGAGAATATAATATGCCCGGCACACATTCTGGAAATAAAAAAGGTAAAACTATGGGTTACGCAGCAGGTGGTTTAAAGTCTTCAAAAGGTAAAAAAGGTTTATCTAAATTGCCTAAAGATGTTCGTAACAAAATGGGTTATATGAACAAGGGTGGTCTGACAAAAGCAGAAACGTCTGCTAAAGGCAAGAAGGCTGCTATGATGGATGAGAAAAAAGGTAAAGATAAAGCTAAAGGCAAAGCCGCTTTACTTATTACTATGAATAAAGGCGGTCTTTATGCTAATATAAACGCTAGAAAAAAAGCAGGCACAAGTAGGTCTAAATCAAAGTCTACTATTAGTCCAAAAGCGTATAGCAATATGAAAAAAGGATTTCCTAAAAAGTAATAACGGCTTTGCAAACATGTCTGTGGTAAGGAAAAACAAATTGGTTATAACTATGTCTGTATTAGACAAGGAGATAACTAATGAAATACTACATACACAAAGCTTGGTCTAGCTTTTTAGACTACCAAGAGCGCAGAGCCGCATACGTAACTTTAAACAACTTATCCGACTATTTGTTAAAAGACATGGGATTAAGCAGAGGAGAGTTACGTTATAAAGTCTTTCATGGAGGAAAGAAATGAGAAGATATTTAAAACGATTATGGTGCGCCATATTAAATAGGAAGTGCAGTGACACTTGTACATGTTTAGAAACGTAGGACAGCTTTACCCAACACTAACCCGTGGAAAACGTTGTCTGCACTATTTGTGGACACTCGACTCAGGTAATAGAGGGTCGGGTGGCGTGTATTTATTGTGAAAACTTTTATGAAGATAGCCGTTGGGTAAATTACAAAAAGGAAGAGCATGAAACAACTGACAGAAAAACAACAAACCTTTTTAAACGTCTTATTCGATGAAGCAAGAGGTGATGTTGTTACAGCTAAAAAACTTGCAGGCTATTCTGATGGAACAGCTACAAGTGATGTATTAAAAGGTTTAAAGGAGGAGATAAGTGCCGCTACCACCGAATATATGGCAAGAGTTGCTCCTAGGGCTGCTGTTGCTATGGGCAATGCTCTTGTTGATCCAACAGAGCTAGGAATAAAAGAAAAAATGATAGCTGCTAAAGACTTACTTGACAGAGCAGGTTTTACTAAAACTGAAAAAGTTAATGTAGAGTCTTCAGGTGGTCTTTTTGTATTACCTGCAAAAGAAGGAACAAACGAATGAAAGTAAATGCCCCTAAAGGATTTCATTGGATGAAACAATCAGACGGTGGATACAAACTTATGAAGCACACAGGTTCGTTCAAAGCGCATAAAGGCGCATCTCTAACAGCTAACTTTGCAGTACAGAAGGTACATAATGGCACTAACAAAAAGTCAAAAAAGTCTTAAAAACGAAAGTTTAGGATTTTGGACTTTACCTAAACCTGACATTGAGTTAAAACAATGGAGTAGGATACCTAGAGTTGCAAGAACTACACCTTTCGGGTATAAGGTAGATGAAACTGATGACGATTTTTTAATTCCTATAGACTTAGAGTTAGAATTACTAGAAAAAGCAAAACAACACTTACAACAATACAGCTACAGAGAAGTATCAAATTGGTTAAGCAAAGAGTCAGGGCGATACATCTCACATGTTGGACTAAAGAAAAGAATACAAGTTGAGCGAAAACGTAAGAAAGCAGCTACAATTAAACGCAAACTTGCCTCAAGGCTTGAAAAGACGCTCCAAGAGATCAAGAAGCTTGAACAAGAAACAACAGGAAGTTCCACCGAAGGAGTTAGAGCCTGAAGTTGTTAAAACTGTTCCTGCTGAAGTAATTGCTAAACCGTTTGATATACAACACGCACATGACGTTGTATTCAAACCCAATGACGGACCTCAAACAGACTTCCTCGCATCATCTGAAAGGGAAGTGCTTTATGGAGGTGCAGCAGGGGGTGGCAAAAGTTTCGCAATGCTTGCTGACCCTCTGCGAGGATTAAATGATCACAACTTTAGTGGTCTACTTGTACGACACACGACAGAAGAATTAAGAGAATTAATACAGAAGTCACAGGAATTGTATCCAAAGGCGATTCCCGGGATTAAGTGGTCAGAACGTAAATCGCAATGGACTTCACCTAGAGGTGGCAGATTGTGGATGTCCTACCTAGATCGTGACTTAGACGTAATGCGGTATCAAGGACAGGCGTTTAATTGGATTGGTTTTGACGAGTTAACGCAATGGCCTACACCGTATGCTTGGGATTATATGAGATCTCGACTTAGAAGTGTAGCACCTAATTTAGGTTTGTACATGAGAGGTACAACAAATCCCGGAGGCGCAGGACATGTCTGGGTAAAAAAGACGTTTATTGATCCTGCACCACCAAACAAGGCTTTTTGGGCAACGAACCTAGAGACAGGGAAAACAATAGAGTTTCCTAAAGGACACAGCAAAGAAGGGCAACCCTTATTCAAACGCAGGTTTATTCCTGCTAGACTTTTTGATAACCCTTACTTGTCTGACACAGGTGATTACGAAGCCATGCTTTTGTCTTTGCCAGAGCAACAGAGAAAGCAGCTACTAGATGGTGATTGGGATGTAGCAGAAGGTGCCGCATTTCCAGAGTTTAACAGGCAGACACACACAGTTGAACCCTATAAGATACCTAATAGTTGGACTAAGTTTAGAGCTTGTGACTACGGATACGGAAGTTACTCCGCAGTAGTTTGGCTTGCTGTATCTCCATCAGAGCAACTTATAGTATACAGGGAGTTGCACGTTTCTAAAGTATTAGCAGTAGATTTAGCAGATATGATACTAGAGGCAGAAAAAGACGATGGTGGTATTCGGTATGGTGTGTTGGACAGTAGCCTTTGGCATAAACGTGGCGATACTGGCCCATCTCTGGCAGAACAGATGGTACAACGAGGTTGCAGATTTAGACCGTCAGATAGAAGCAAAGGCTCTAGAGTCGCAGGAAAGAATGAGATCCATAGACGATTACAAATAGATGAGTTTACGGAAGAACCAAGATTGGTATTTTTTAATAACTGTACTGAATGCATTAGTCAGATACCTACTATACCGCTTGACAAGAAGAATCCCGAAGACGTAGATACTAATGCACTAGACCATATGTATGACGCTTTGCGATATGGTGTAATGACTAGGCCTAGAAGTTCATTATGGGATTTTAACCCTGCAACACAAAAGTCAGGCTTTCAAGCGTCTGACCCTAAATTTGGATATTAAACATGGCAGAAGAAGAACTAAACTTTGATACAGATGAGGTTTCCGTTATACAAGACGGAGATGAAGCACTACGAGAGCCTGCTACACTAACATCATTTGTACACGAGAGATTTAAAAGAGCAGAAGATGCACGACAAAATGATGAAACACGTTGGACAAAAGCGTACAAAAACTACAGAGGTATATACGGCTCTGATGTACAGTTTACTGAAGCTGAAAAATCTCGTGTATTTATAAAGGTCACTAAAACTAAAACACTTGCGGCTTATGGTCAAATAATTGACGTACTATTTGGCAACAACTCATTTCCCCTTACAATCAATCCTACAAGATTACCAGATGGAGTAGCGGATGCCGTACACATTAATGTAGACCCTAATGCTACGGGTGATGAGAACAATACAGCAGGAGATGAACCTCCTAGTCCTTACTTATTTACGCCTGACGGTAAACTAAAGCCGGGAGAAACTATTGCTGATTTACAAAATAGGTTAGGCCCTTTAAAAGACAAACTAGAACCCGTTTCTGATAAGTTAATCGAAGGGTCTGGAACTACGCAATCTACGGTCACGTTTAATCCTGCGATGGTTGCAGCAAAGAAGATGGAAAAGAAAATCCACGATCAACTAGAAGAGTCAGGCGCAGTTAAACAACTACGTAGTACCTCTTTTGAGATGGCTTTGTTTGGAACAGGGATAATGAAAGGTCCGTTTGCTATGGACAAAGAGTATCCAAATTGGAACGAGGACGGTGAATATGACCCGTTAATCAAAACTGTACCCTGTACTAACCACGTTTCTATCTGGAACTTTTATCCTGACCCTGACGCACAGAATATGGACGAGGCAGAATACGTTGTAGAAAGACACAAGTTATCTAAAGTACAGATGAGAGCGTTAAAGATGCGTCCTTTCTTTAGACAAGACTCTATAGACACTGCTATTGAGTTAGGAGAAACTTATACTAAGAAGTATTGGGAAGACGATATGACGGATTATACTACCCATTCTTTTACGGAAAGATATGAAGTCTTAGAATTTTGGGGGTATGTCGATGCTGAAACGCTTGAAACGCATGGTTTGGATATACCTTCTGAACTTAAAGAACTGGATCAGCTAAATGTTAATATATGGATATGTAATGGAGAAATACTACGGCTTGTACTCAACCCGTTTAAACCAACTCGTATACCTTACTATGCCGTACCATATGAGCTTAATCCCTACAGCTTCTTTGGCGTTGGAATTGCTGAAAATATGGACGACACACAGACTTTGATGAATGGCTTTATGCGAATGGCAATAGACAATGCGGCATTGAGTGGCAACCTTATTATTGAAGTAGATGAAACAAACCTAGTTCCCGGTCAAGACCTGTCGGTATATCCAGGAAAAGTATTTCGTAGACAAGGCGGTGCGCCGGGACAGGCTATATTCGGCACAAAGTTTCCTAACGTAGCAGGCGAGAACATGCAACTGTTTGACAAAGCTAGAGTGCTTGCAGACGAGAGTACAGGTTTCCCAAGTTTTGCTCACGGACAGACAGGCGTACAGGGCGTAGGTAGAACAGCGTCAGGTATTTCTATGCTCATGTCTGCAGCGAATGGATCAATACGAAACGTTGTAAAGAATGTAGATGATTACTTACTCGCACCTATTGGTAAAGCTTTCTACAGTTTTAATATGCAATTTGACTTTGATCCAGACACACGAGGGGATTTAGAAGTTAAAGCTCAAGGTACGGAAAGCTTAATGGCTAACGAAGTACGTAGCCAACGCTTAATGCAATTCTTACAAGTTGCATCTAATCCTGCTCTTGCACCTTTTGCTAAAATGGATTACATTATTCGTGAGATCGCAAAAGCTATGGATTTAGATCCTGAAAAAGTAACAAACAGTCTTCAAGACGCTTCTATACAAGCAGAGATATTGAAAAAGTTTCAAGCCCCACCTCCACCACCACCTCCTGAAGGTCAGGGTGTTCCTGCTCCAGAAGGTTCACCACCACCTGCACAGCCTGCACCTCCTGCAGGAGCAAACGTACAGGACACAACAGGCGGTGGCGGTAGTCAAATAGGTGTTGGAACAGCACCACTACCGCAAGAAGAAGGATTTACAGGAAATGTCCAATAGTTTAAAGCCTCTTGTTAACGACAAGAAATTATATGACGCATTTAGAGAACATATAGAGAACACTATAAGAATAACTCAAAGGTCACTTGAGCAGGCACACACATTAGTAGATGTGCATAGGTTACAAGGAAGCATACACGCTTTAAGACGTTTATTAAACTTAAGAGAAGAAGTAAATGGACCAGACCAAAACAGAACAACCAGATAGTCTCGACACACAAACCGAAAAGGCTATGGGTTTACGAGGTTTTGCAGAAGAAAAAGTTGGTAAATTAGCCACAGGTATAGCTGACTTTATTCCCGGAGTTGGTGAGGTTCTAGCTGCAGGTGATGTTGTAGAAAGTGCCAAGAAGGGTGATATTGTAGGCACAGCAGTGAACACGGCAGCATTAGCTTTGGGTATTGTTCCTGTGGTAGGTGATATAGCAGGAAAAGGTTTAAAAGCAGGACTAAAAGCCTCTCGTGAAGGAGTATCACCATTAAGGTCACTATTTAATAAACTTCCAAAAAAAGATAAAGATGCTCTACCAAGTCAGCCTAATGAGACAGGCCTATACGGTTATCACGGAACAGCTAGAGAAAGAGGTCCAGACGAACCCTTTTTTGATATTGGCTTTGGTAGAAAACAAGATCAGTTTTTAGGAGAGGGTTTCTACTTTACCCTAGACCCAAAAGTAGCAGAAGAATATGCCAACATGAGAGCGTTGGATCTAGGAAGATCTGCAAAAACAGCTAGAAATATAAAAGGTCAAGACGCTATCGAGATAATGAATGATCCCAAAGCTACACATGTGGGAGCATCAAGATCTACAAACCCTAGATCAGCAGAAGTAAACGTGGATACAGCAGGTAACTTTGTAACACCTAGCAGTATTATGGGAGGTACAGACATATATGGAAATCCCTTATCTAAAGGACAAAGTGTAGCACGATTTGATTTATCAGGATTAGAAAAACCGTTTGTAGTTAAAAACAATAAAGATAGAAAGTATCTTAAAGAGAATTTTCAAAAGTTAAAAGATGAGGGCTACGACTCTGTTTTGTTTTCTGACTTTGAGGATAGATCAAAACAAATCATGGTGTTTCCTGAACATATCGGAAAAGTTACAGGAGATACAACAAAAGACATTACAGATATAGTAGATGATTTTGTTAGAAGACCAGAAATAAAAATAGAAGTTCCAACATATAAAGCAGCAGGAACAACAGAAGAAAAAGCAGCTAAATGGAAAGCAGACCCAAAAAATCAAAACCCTTTTAAAAAAGAGTTAGAAGCAAGAAATCCAGAACTTGAAGAATTAGCAAAAGGTGTTAGAGAAGGTAGAGTATTTGCAGAAACATATAGAAAGAAGGCAGACCTATTACAACCTATTAAAAAAATAGAGGAGCTTAAAAGGCACTCTTCTGTTAAAGACATAGCTCATGCGCTAGATGCACAAAAAGCAAAAAACGGGATTGTAGGATTAAATGTAAACATACCTGACGGTGCTAGAATATCTGCACGACTAGATATACCTGCTTACACAAGATATGATGTGTGGATTCCCTCTGTTCAAAGTTTAGGTAATGATGTTCTTCCCAAAGGTAAGATGGTGTATAGTCCTACCGTTGTATTAAAAGATGTAAAGTTTATACAACCTGAAGGAACTCAACCTATGAAAGCTTTAAATGTAGCGGAAGGTGGGCGAAAAGGTCCTTACGCAGTTATGGAGGGGTCTTTCATAAATGCCACAGATGAGTCAGCATTTAGTAAGGCTAAAGAAGTTTTCGACAGTGATGAGTGGACACAGGTAGGCTACGACCCAACAAGACGAGGGTTTTTTTACAATAGAGCTACAGGAGAACCTGTACTTGAAGCAAGCGAGGTTATACAAGTAGGCGCACTTGTATTAGCTAAAAATGCTAAACTAGGAGATGCCGCGGCATTTGCATTTAACAAAGGTGGAATAGTATCAATGGATAATCAAACAGAAATGGCTTTTATGGAAAATGGGGGTCTGCAAGATGATGGAGCAACTTTAGATCCTGTTAGCGGAAACGAAGTTCCTGCAGGAAGTATGGATCAAGAAGTAAGAGATGATATTCCTGCTAGGTTAAGTGAAGGTGAATACGTTGTACCTGCTGACGTTGTTCGTTACTTTGGCGTAAAGTTTTTTGAAGACCTACGCACGGAAGCTAAAAGAGGCATGGGTCAAATGGATGCGGATGGCCGCATAGGTGGAGAGCCAATACCTGAAGAAGATAATGAAGAATTACCTATACCATTAGAAGAAGTTCAAATGATGGCTGAAGGAGGAGTAGTTAAGGCAGCAAACGGAGTAGATATGCCTCCAACGTCTACCTTTTCGTATACTCCTAACACACGTTATGGCTCTGCGTCACAAGCTTTTGGCGTACAATTCAGAGAGTTTACTAACCCTGATGCAGGTAGAACTATTACAATACCATTCTTTAATGGACAGCCTATGACTATAGTACCTCAAGGTTTTATACCTGCAGAACAAGCTGCATCCCAAGCACAGACGGGTGATACTACTGCTCCTGCTCCTGCAGACGGTGGGGGTAGTGCAGGCCCGACACCTTATATAGGAACGGGCGGTCAGGATGTAGTAAGTCCATCTAGTTACACTACAGGTGAAGACTTTTTAGCAGGCATGGAAGGTAACACGGGTATTTTGGCAACAATAGCAGGCTTTAGTCCTATACTTGGTGCGTTAGGTAAAATGAACCATGATGCAGGGGTTAAAAGAGCAAATGAGTTGGTAACACAGCATACTCAAAGTCCTACAGGAACGTTAACTGATTTTGATTTAATAGCTATGGGAGCGTATGCGCTAACACCGCCTAAATCAGGGCCTAGCTTTTTTAGTGGCATAGCTAGTCTTCTCACAGGAAAAGGTTCAGAAGAGTTAAAAGAGGTAGAAGTATTTTATCAACACCCTTTGTACGGACCTCTTTTAGAAAAGGTAGGAGATAAGACGTTTACTTACAATAAAAGCATAGGTAAAGAAGAAGACGGCAACTATCAAAGAACTTCTACAGGCACAATAGATCAACTTCTTGAACTTGCTAAAAGTACACTTCCTGCAGTTCAACAAAACAGGTCACAAGTAGAAGGTTTGTACGATAATTCTGCTCTTGCTGAAGAGGGAGGTAAGAAAGGTGTAGCACAACGTTCTTTTGAAAGTACGGGTAACGTATTAACAAACTACGGCTCTCTGTCATTTATTCCAAATGAAAGTAATGTTAGATCTCTTGACATTTTTAGAGTGCAAGATGGTAGTGGTAAAACAAAAATGTTTAGACGTTCTGAAATAGAAGAGTTAACGGGTAAGAAGAATTTAACATCAAAAGATCTTCTAGAGTTTGATCCAACAAAGTATACATATACGCCTACAGGCGAAAAAGGTTTGTTAGGTGAAGACAAAATGGAATGGAAACAAACAGGTGTATCTGAAGGTGGGGATAAAAAAGAAGAGACTACAGTGACCTCTACTGCCACACCTCCCCCTGATTATGCTACAATGGATATGGGAGAAACAGGTAGAGGAGCTTCACAAGTAGGAGTGGGAGTAGGTGACGCAGGTGGTGCGGTTGATATGTCTACTGTCTCTAATGTTGATAGAACACCTCCACCTATGAATGAGGTAGTAACTCCGTTTGAAACAACAACACAACCCCCACAAATGTCTGCTACTGCTACACTTCCCCCTGATTATGCTACAATGGGTATGGGAGAAGCAGGTAGAGGCTCACTAGACACACAAACGCAAGACGCTTTTGACTTTATGGGAGGTGAAGCTTACACAAGAACCAAGGATGCAAGAAGACAACAGCAACAACAACAGAGAATAGACAGAGAGCAACAAAGAAACTTTGGAGCAATGTCACCGCAGACAGGCCTTGGCACAGGAGTTTCTCCAGATCAAAGAAGTCGTTTAGATGAAGATCTTTTAAGAGATGAGGAAAGATACGGTATGCGTCCTTCTGTTCAAGATCCTGCAATGGTTGGAGGACCAGACTATGAACCTAGTACGTCAGTTAAATATTATGGAGGTCCTGCACAAAGTATACTGAAACCAGAAGATGATGCTCCATCAGAAACAGATGTGCTACGACAAACATCTGCGGGGTATACAGGAACAGGGCTAGATCCAACATCAGGTGTTTCTACTGAAGAGTTTGCGCCTATAATACCTGATGATAAACCTACATTAACTGAACCTCCTGTTTCTTCAGGCGAAGGTCAACCTCCCGTAGAGGTAGGCGGTGTTGGAGAAGATGCACAGATGGCTGATATAGAGATGGAAAGCGATCCTATCTTTAGCGAGTTGATGTTCCACGAGGCTAGTGTAACAAACTTTGAAGATGTGCTAAATAGTCCTACGGTAGCCGCGGCAGGCGGTGTAAGAAACGGCATAGATGGTAAACCGTTAGGTTTTGTTCCCTACCAAGTGGGTGATGAAGAAGGTCTAACACTAGGCCCAGGAATTTACTTTGAGCCGGGAGAGATTGACACAACAAAAGTATATTCACCTGAAGAAGTAAGAAAACTATTCGTACAAAAAGTGAACGAATCTAAACGGGATGTAGCTTCAACATACGGCACAGATTTACCCCCTGATATAAATAAAGCATTAGTGGGTATGCGTTTTAATCTTGGCGCACCTAGACTTGGTGGCTTTGACGCAATGAATAAAGCAATAAAGAGTAAAGACTTTGCCAACGCTGCATTAAATGTTATACAAACAGGCAAAGAGTTAACGCCTTACGCTGAACAAGTAGGAGATAGAGCTAACTATTACGCTGCTCTTATGTTAGGCATGAAACCTGATATAAAAAATCCTCCCGATATAGAAGAGGTTAGAACAGAAATAGTCAACCAAGGCGGTTCAGTTCCTAGAAAGACAGGAACTATAGATGACGATGCTAAACGTAAAAAAGCTTTAGAAGATGCAAAGAAGAAAAACGCAGAAGCTATCGCTGCAAGAAATGCAGAAAAGGAAGCTAGAAGAAGAGAGAAACAACGTGAAAGAAATAGAAAACAGCAGGATAAAGCTAGAGCAGATGCAAATAAAAAACAGAAAGATAAAACTGTTTATACAGGTGGAGGTGCAGGATCAGGAAGTGGTATTGCATTAAAGTCTGGAGGGTTGGTAAAACGCAGGTCAAACAAGAAAGGTAAAAAGTAATGGCAGAATTAGCACAAGTTGAACCCGTAAAAAAAGCAGGCTTTGTTAGTCAGCGAAAGACTAAATATCAAGAGCGTATTCAAAAAGATGAGCAGGAACTTAAAGAGCTTATTGAACAAGACGCACAAAAAGAAACCAACGAAGAGCAGGATACAACTCCTGCACAAGAGCCTACTATAAGTAAGGAAGAAGAATCTTTCAAAAAAAGATATGGCGATATACGTAGGCACATGGACAAACAGAAGCAAGACTATGATGCTAGAATAGAGGCACTAGAAGCACAGCTTTCTAAAGCAGCTAAAAACGAGTTAGTCTTACCCAAGACAAACGAAGAGATAGAGGCGTGGACTAAAAAGTATCCAGATGTCGCTGCAATAGTTGAAACAATCGCAGATAAAAAAGCGTCTGAACGTTCTAAAGATTTAGACGAGCGTGTAAAACAAATTGAAGAAATGCGTTTTAATGCAACTAGAGATAAAGCTGAAGCAGAGTTAATGGCACTTCACCCTGACTTTGCTGATATTAGAGATTCAGATGAGTTTCACGATTGGGCTGAAACACAGCCTAAATGGGTGCAGGACGCTCTATACGAAAATGCAGACGATGCAAAGTCTACTGCTAGAGTTATTGACTTATACAAAACTGATAAGGGTATTTCTAAAGTCAAGTCTAACAGTAAAAGTGCTGCATCTGCTGTAAACACTAGAGGTAGAACTGCTCCTGCGTCTGACAGCGTAAAAGGACAATGGACTGAATCTCAAGTTGAGAAAATGTCCGACAAACAATACACAAAACATCAAGAAGAGATAATGGAATCCATTAGATCTGGTAAGTTTGTGTATGATATTAGTGGTGGCGCACGTTAAATAACTGTTGACACTACTAAAAATATCAATATAACTACCTGCATACACCTAATGACGGGTGTATGCTTCTAAAGCAAACGATACCTAAAGCTCACCAAAGCCGTATGAGCCTAAAGACTAAGCCGAGCGCAAGGCTTTCCCCTTTACTACCTTATTAACGCTTTGCCCTTATCAGGAATGTTTCGCTTATAATCATAAGCCTAGCTTAACCTATTAAGGAGGATTTATTATGGCTTTTCAAACCGCTACAGGTTATGGAAATCTACCTAATGGTAATTTCAGTCCTGTAATCTACTCCAAACAGGTACAACTTGCATTTCGTAAGTCTACCGTTGTTGGGGATATAACTAACTCTGATTATTTCGGAGAAATATCAGGTCAAGGTGATACTGTTCGTATTATCAAAGAGCCTGAAATTTCGGTCAGTGCATATGCTAGAGGTACTCAAGTAACTGCACAAGACCTAGAGGACGAGGACTTTCAACTCGTTGTCGATAAAGCAAACTACTATGCTTTTAAAATGGATGACATTGAGGAAGCTCATAGTCATGTAAACTTTATGGAGCTTGCCACAAGCAGAGCTGCATATCGACTAGCTGACCAATACGACCAAGAAGTTCTTGGCTACATGGCAGGTTATAAGCAATCATCTCTGCATAGTGCAGCAGGTGCTGTGAATGATCAAGTCAACGGTAGCAAGGCTGATTCTAGTGCAGGTTCAGACGAACTATTTACATCAATGAAGTTGATTAAGAGTTCATTTGGAAGCATTACAACAACATCCGCAGGGGATCACTCTATTCCTGTGGTAAACTTAACAGGTGGAGCTACTTCTGTAGGCACTGCAGCTGTTACGCCAATGGTTGTTGTAAATCGTATGGCTAGACTTTTGAACCAACAGCAAGTTGATACACAAGACAGATGGCTTGTTATTGACCCTGTGTTCATGGAGCTACTAGGTGACGAAAACTCTAAACTAATGAATGCTGACTACGGTGGAGCAGGAAAGTTGCAAAACGGACTTGTTTTAAATAACCTAGCAGGATTCAGAGTTTATGTTTCAAGCAACCTACCTTCTGTAGGTACAGGTCCAGGAACTTCTGGTACTGCAAACCAAAACGCTAACTATGGAGCGATTGTTGCAGGACACGGTTCTTCTGTCGCAACTGCTGAACAACTCAGCAAAACTGAAACATATCGTGACCCTGACAGCTTTGCTGACATTGTTCGTGGTATGCATTTATATGGTAGAAAGATCCTCCGTCCAGAGGCAATCGTTACTGCCAAGTATAACGCAGGTTAAGGGAGGAATATAATATGGCTACTTTTGATATGACTGCCAAAGCCACTGCAGGTGTAGGAGCAAATATTGTTGCTGTACCTACTGTAGTAGGACATCCTGTACGAACCATCGAAGCAATTTTAGATATTGATGCTATGATTGCTGCAGGTGCAACTATTTCGGATGGGGATGTATTTCAATTACTTGAAATTCCTTCTGAATCAGTTGTCTTATGTGCAGGTGCAGAAGTGATGAAACAATTCACTGCTTCATGTACTGCTGACATTGACTTTGCAGGTGGTGACGATATTGTTGACGGTGACTCTCTTGCTGTTGCTGCAGGTACATACCTAACAGCAGGCTCTAACGGTCAAACTAATATTGTTAGCACAGGTGCTGCTAATCTAATCGGTGAAACAATTCCTGCCGATGCGAATACTGCTCCTGTGACCATTACTGCTTCAGATACTATTGACGTTACTATTGCAGGAGCCGCTGCGGCTACTGGAAGGTTAAGAGTATTTGCAGTTATCGCTGACGTATCAGCAGCTCATCGTGAAGCTGCTTCTGCTGCTAGAGATAACGTATAAGCAATACGGAGAGGGCAGGGAAACTTGCCCTTTCCTTTTTATAGAAGGAATAACAATGTATGTCGGGAACGTATTTAAGTTTAACAAACAAAGTTCTTGCACGACTAAACGAGGTTCAACTAACATCAACAACGTTTTCTAGTGCTAGAGGCTTGCAAGTGCAAGCACAACACGCTGTAAATGAATCCATAAGATACATTAATCAACGTGAGTTTAATTACCCATTCAATCACGCAACAGAAACAAAAACGCTAACTCCGGGAGTTGTGCGTTATAGTATTCCTACAAGCACTAAAACAATAGATTACAATACGGTTAGACTTGTAAAAGACACAGATTTAAGCACAAGTGGTGGACAACTAGGTGTGTTAAACTATAATGATTATTTAAAAAATTATGTTACACAAGAAGATGACATTACATCTACAACACTAAACGGTTCTCACTCTAGTTCGGTGGGAACGTTAACCCTTACTTCCTCTACAGGCTTTTCTAGCACAGGTACAGTATATATAGGTGGAGAACAAGTAACGTACACAGGAGTAAGCGGAAACGATATAACAGGTTGCACTAGAGGGGCAAATTCTACAACGGCTGCTACTCATGCAAGTGGCGTTACTGTGGCACAATTTACTACGGGAGGCATACCCCGTAAAATTGTACGAACTGCAGATAACAACTATCTTGTTTATCCCTTTCCAAATAAACAATACGTATTAAAATTCGATTATTACACATTTCCAACAGAGTTATCAGCACACGGAGATACAACTTCTATACCTGCACGTTTTGATAGTGTAGTTGTAGATGGAGCTACGGCTTTTGTGTATCAGTATAGAGGTGAAACTCAACAGTACGGAATTAATTTTGGACGCTTTGAGCAAGGCATAAAGAATATGCAGACGTTGTTAGTCAACAAGTTTGACTATTTACGTTCTACCTTTATCCCTAGAAGCCAAGGCGGTTTTTCAGATTTAACGCCAAGGACTAATTAATGCCTGATCTATCTCAAGCACAACCTCAAGCATTTAATTGTGAGGGCGGTCTTGTTTTGAACCGTTCTACGTTTATGATGCAACCGGGAGAAGCTTTAGAACTACAAAACTTTGAGCCTGACGTTGCAGGTGGCTACAGAAGAATGGATGGTTATCAGAAGTATATAAACCAAACTGTACCCATCACTTCTAGTAGCACATCGAAGATACTTATGACTGCTATTTTTGGTGATAACGTAATTGTTGCCAGAGAAGACAAAATATTAACAACAGCTTCTACAGAGTTGTCTGCAGCTATTGCCGCTGCTACTGCTATGACAGGCTCTGGAACAGTTCAAGTAGACAGCACAAGTGGTTTTTCTTCATCAGGAACTATTCAGATTAACAACGAGGCATTTACTTTTACGGGTAAAACAGCTACTACTTTTACGGGAGTAACAAGAGCGCAAACAAACGCAGACAGTGCAAGCACCACGGCTGCTCAACATCTTATTAACGATGTCGTTTCTGAAAACTTTACATCCAAACTTACAAATAGAACTAGTTCAGGAATATATACGTTTGAGCGTTACAATTTTGATGGTACTGATAAGTTTATATTTACATCAGGCGCAAGTCTTGATCCTGTTATAGTTAATTCTTCATTAACTTTTAGTGCCATTGATAGCACTACAAATGCAGGATCTGGTGCTTCAACTATTTTGACAACAGCCATAGGTGCTAGTGATACATTAAACGCTAGTGGCGGTGATGATATTATATACGTTCAGGATACTTCTAATTTTAATTCTAGTGGTAAACTTTTAATAGGAACAGAACAGTTTACGTATACAGGTAAAACTGCTACTACCTTTACAGGAGTAAATAGGGCGCAAGAAAGTACCATAGCCGCGGCTCACACTATAACAGGTGAGGATGCAAACGCAGGTGTCTTTGATATGTTTCCTCCTGCTGTAAGAGGAGCAAAATTTGTAACTGCATTTAAGGATCACATGTTTTACGCAGGCATGTCAGGCACTCCGCAAGAAGTTGTATTCTCTGTTTTAGGTGACGAGGATAGCTTCTCTGTTGCTCTTGGTGCAGGAAGTTTTAGAGTTGACGATACGATAACAGGTCTTAAAGTTTTCCGTGATGGTTTATTCATATTTTGTGAGAACAGAATATTTAAACTTAGTGGAACGTCTTTTGCCGATTTTGCCGTTACTCCTGTTACAAGAAATATTGGTTGTGTTAACGGTCAAACAATCCAAGAATTTGCAGGTGACTTGATATTCCTAGGCCCTGACGGTTTGCGTACCGTTGCAGGTACTGCGAGAATTGGTGACGTTGAACTAGGTACAATCAGTTCGCCTATACAGTCTATCTTTAATGAAAACTTAACAGACTCTGACGAATTTGTTAGTCTTATTATCCCTGAAAAAACACAGTATAGACTTTTCTTTTCCAAAAGCACACAAGCTGAAGCAGCCACAAAAGGCATTACAAGTGTTTTACGAGATGGTAATAGGTTTGAGTTTTCTGAACTTAAAGGTATAAGACCTGCTTGCACCGATACATTTGTTAGAACAGGTGATGTTCTTGTATTACACGGATCATACAATTTAGGTTTTGTATATAGACAAGAAAAAAGTAAGGGTTTTGATAACCACGTAACAGCGTTAAACGGATCACACACTAATTCTGTTACTACAATAACGGTTCAAAGCACTACGGGTTTTAATAGCTCTAGTGGTCTTTTGTTTATTGGGTCAGAACAAATAACGTATACAGGAACTACTTCTACCACTTTTACGGGATGCACTCGTGGAGCTAATAACACTACTGCTGCAGCTTATTTAACGGGAGCAAAAGTAATACAATTTAATGCGATAAATGGGGTGTATAGAAGTCCTGATTTAACATTTCAAGACGCAGGCGTTAGAAAACATTTTCAACGTGTATTAATAAACTATAAACCTGAATCTACTATTGACGCAGATTTGTTCTTACGTTACGATTTTAACGATCCTCAAGCAAACGACCCTGCTGCCTATCCGTTTGATATATCCGACATAGGTGCAATTTATGGTACAAGCAAATACGCAGATGCAAAGTATGGTGGTGTTAGTCAACCGTTAATACGGCAATCCGTAGAAGGATCAGGTTTTGCGGTTGCATTAAGAGTAGTGGACGGTGGCGTATCAGCACCCTATTCACTTAAAGGGTTTCAATTAGAATACCAAATAGGAGCGAGAAGATAAATGGCAGGTTATACTAGACAGTCCTCATATTCGGACGGTGATACAATTACAGCAGCCCACACTAATGATGAGTTTAATCAGTTAGAGGCAGCCTTCAATGCAGATACAGGTCACGACCATAGTGGTGCAGGCGAAGGTGGTCCTATAGCATCATTAGCCTCACACGGTATTACTTTTGGTGCAAGAACAGCAGGCACAGACATAACAGTTACATGGGCAGGCGAAGATAATGACGGTGTTTTGAAATGGATGGAAGACGAAGACTACTTTGAGTTTTCAGATGACATACTTATAGCCTCTACAGAAAAGTTACAGTTTGGTGACACTGCTACATTTCTACAACAATCCTCTGACGGTGTGTTAAGAATAGACGGTGAAGCAACAATAGACTTAAATGCTTCTACTGCAGTCACAGTAAGTAATGACCTTAAATTAGACAGCGACTCTGCTGTTCTTGGCTTTGGTTCTGATAATGATGTTACACTTACACACGTAGCAGATACAGCCCTGCTATTAAATAGCACAAGACAGCTACAGTTTGGAGACAGTGGTACATACATACATCAATCAGCAGACGGTGTATTAGACTTAGTATCAGATACTGAAATAGAAATAAATGCAACTACAGTAGACTTAAATGGTAATTTAGATGTATCAGGCACATTTACACTAGCAAGCACAGCTTTATCTAGCACCGCAGCAGAGCTAAATCTTCTAGATGGTTCTTCTGCAGGAACAATAGTGAATAGTAAAGCACTTATCTACGGGTCTAGCGGTGAGGTAAACGCAACCACATTACAAATTGCAGGAACATCTATAAATTCAACGGCTGCAGAACTTAATTTGATGGACGGTGGCACTAGTGCAGGAACAACTGCTGTTGCAGGCACGGACGGTATCGTGACTAATGATGGTGGTACAATGCGACAAACTACTGTTGACACATTTGATACATACCTCGCTCAAACTACAAAAACCCTAACGAACAAAACTTTGACTACCCCTGTGATTGCAGAGATAGATAGTGGTGCAGATATTACGTTAGACGCTACTGCTGATATTATTCTTGATGCAGGCGGTGCTAACATCATATTTAAAGACGATGGCACATCTATATTAGATATAGCTAACAACTCCTCTGATGTTGAACTTACCGTAAGTGTCGCTGACAAAAACTTTGCTATCAAAGGCACAGATGGGTCTAGTGCTATAACTGCACTTGACATTGATATGGAGCTTGCAGGAAAGGCTACGTTTAACGGAGATGTTGTTGTAGGCGGTGATTTAACCGTTACAGGTGATGACATCACTATGGGAACTAATACTGCAGGCAATTTACTTGTGGCAGACGGAACAAACTTTAACTCTGTAACAGTAGGGTCATTATCAGAAATATCAACAGTGGCTAACGATGATGTATTCCTAGCTGTAGATACTTCAGATAGTAACGCACTAAAAAAGATTACACGATCTGCTATAGTTTCAGGTCTAGCTTCATCTGGTGCTATATCTAATGTTGTTGAGGATACCTCTCCACAGTTAGGTGCAAACCTAGACACTAACTCTCACAATATACTTATTGACGATGCACACTTTATAGCAGATGAAAACGGCAATGAGCAGATTATATTCCAAACAACAACTTCTGCTGTAAATCAATTTGATATAACTAATGCTGCAACAGGCAATCCACCATTACTTTCTGCTACAGGTGGAGATACTAACATTGATCTTGATCTATCGGCAAAAGGAACAGGTCACGTAACCGTTAGGGGCGGTACTAACTCTGGTGCTATACAATTTAATTGTGAGGATAATAGTCACGGTCAAATTGTTATTGCACAACCTCACTCTGCTAGTGTAACAAATACACTTACACTTCCTGCAGGATCTAGCTCAACACTAGTATCTCTCGTATCAACAGACACTCTTACAAACAAAACCTTAACAAGCCCTGTTCTTAACACAGCTACAGTGGGTACGTCTATCGTTCCCTCTAGTGCTGATGGTGCTACATTAGGTACAGCAAGTGTAGAGTTTTCTGATCTGTTTCTCGCAGATGGTGGCACGGTACAGTTTGGTAACGATCAAGACGTAACATTAACGCATGTTGCTGATACAGGTCTGTTGTTAAACTCTACAATGCAACTTCAGTTTAACGATGCGTCACAGTTTATTAACGCTCCTAGTGCTACTGTTCTTGATATAAATGCAACAGATGAAATAGAACTTAATGCTACACTTGTGGATGTTAATGCAAACTTAGATGTAAGTGGCACATATACTGGTGGTGGTCTTATGACTACAGGAGGTAACATTGTTATACCAGATGCAGGCAATATAGGTTCAGCTTCTGATACAGATGCGATTGCAATAGGTGCTGATGGTGACGTTACATTAACTCAAGATTTAGAGTTGCAACACGATGCCGCAACATTATCTTTTGGTGCTGACAATGACGTTGTTCTTACACACGTTGCTGATACAGGTTTGTTATTAAACTCTACAATGGCAATACAATTTAATGATGCCTCTCAATTTATAAATGCTCCAAGTGCAACAGTTTTAGACATAAACGCAACAGATGAGATTGAACTTAATGCAACACTCGCAGATGTAAACGCAAATTTAGATGTAAGCGGAACTTATACAGGTGGTGGCTTAATGACTACAGGTGGCAACATTGTAATACCTGACACAGGTAATATTGGTTCAGCTTCTGACACAGATGCCCTTGCAATCGCAGCTAATGGTGTGGTAAACTTCACGCAACAACCAACGGTGGCTAGTGCTGCTGTTAAGGTTGCAGGAAAAGAAACAATATGGATACCTGCCGCAGCTATGTATCCTGAAACAACAAACGGATGTTCTGACTTGACGCAAGTAGAATTAGCAAACGGACCTGAATTAAAATGTTTAGACTTTGCAACAGGGTCAGATGAGTTTGCTCAATTTACTGTAGCTTTTCCTAAATCGTGGGATAGAGGTGATGTGCAGTTTAAAGCATATTTTACAGTGACGGGTACACACACGGGAACAACAGCTTGGGGATTAGCAGGAGGATCTTTCTCTGACAACGGAGATTTAAACACAGCGTTTGGTACTGCAGAAGTAGCTACCGCAAAAGCTCATTCAGGAACAAGTAACGATCTAAATATTACAGCAGAAAGTGGTGACATGACTATAGCAGGTTCGCCTGCTGATGAGGATTTGTGCTTCTTTCAAGTTTTTAGAGATGTTTCTGCTGACGATCAATCAGGAGATTCTAGGCTTTTAGGTATTAAACTGTATTTCACAACAGACGCAGCAAATGACGCATAATTCATAAGGAGTTTATATGAGTAGTTTTGGTTATAGTGTATTAGGCTTTGGGTCTTTCGCTAATAGAGCAATTAAAGTATCAATAAGCAGTGACGTAAATAATCCCGACATAGACGGAAATTCTTACTTTGGTGCTACTGCTTGGGCAAGTGGAACACCAAAAGTTTTAACAATAACTAGTGGCACAACGGTAGGTAATCTTGTTATTCCAGGAAGTATGGGTGGTACACTTACCGTTATTAATGAAGGTGACATACACGGATCATCAGGTTCTGCAGGAAGTGCAAATAGTGGTTCAGGCGGTAATGGTGGAGTAGCTATAACGTCAGCTTCTTCCTTTATCTACAAAGGTGCATCTGGTTCAAACTTGCTTGGTGGAGGCGGTGGAGGCGGTGGCGGTGGAAAAGCAGGCAATACTAGCGTTACCAATAACACCTATGTTAGACAGCCATCTACAGGCTCTTATCATCAAAATATGGGGTATCCGGGTTATCATTGGGGTATTCGCAACAACCGTAATCAAACTTCAGGGCTTGCTAATGCGGTTTGGAACGGTTCAACAATAGCTCAATCCGTAGTAGGAAGTCCGTACGTGAACGCTTATTACCATTCTCCTCATGGCTACACTTATTACAGAGGAGGAATAAAATACGGCACATGGAATTATAGTATATACAGAGCAGGAACTTTCTCTAGCACAACCAATTACACAGGGGGTGCAGGTGGAGCAGGTGGAGTAGGAGCAGGCTATGGCGTTAATGCAGCATCAGGAAGTTCAGGAACAGACGGTCCGGGACCTGCAGGAACAGGAGGAACAGGTGGAACAGGAGGGGCTTTAGGGGCCGCAGGTTCGACAGGAGGAACAGGAGGAACATCGGGATCTAGCGGAGGAAGCGGAGGAAGCGCAGGAGCATCCGTGACATTTTCAAGTGGATCAATAACGCTTGCACAAGACGATGGAACTATCACACCCGACCCATAAGGATAAATAACATGTTAAATGACCTCCCCTTCAATGAGCTTGAGTCTACAGATTTAGATGTTACTAAATTAGTAGATAGCACTTTAAATATAAAGTTTTCTTTAGATCCAGATTTTGCTAACAGATACGGGCTTGAAAATATACCTAAACCTGCACCAATGGCTAAATTTTTTCCAGAGGAAAATAGAAGAAATACTAAAATACAAGCAAGTGGCAAACCTGCACAAATTAATCATGCCAGATCTTGTATGCCAATGATGGACGCTATGAAGCTAGGCTTTGGAATACCTTTGTGGACCGACTTTTATATAGACGAGGGTGTAATACAAGAAATGCCGCTGATGGATCACGATCCTGAAGCCATGAGAGCAACCAAATTTTTCAAGGTAGATGCTCACGAAAACGCTCAAATTGAGGGCATGAGTATGGATAGGGATAAATTACGGCACGGGCCTGTAGACAAAAGAACAGGACAAAGATACCCGATACTGCCTAAACTTATTAACCCTTGGAAAGTACAAGTAACAGATGGTTGGTCATTACTTTTGTTGCCACCTTTAAACAATTTTGACTTACCATTTCAATGTTTTTCAGGATTTGTAGATGCCGACAGATATATGGCAACATTTAACCTGCCTTGTTGGATTACAGATAAAACATTCACGGGTAAGATAGAAAAAGGAACAGTCATAGCAACACTTATTCCTATACCTAGAGTACAAAGAAAAACAAAAATACAAGTTTATGATGAGGAAGACAAGAAAAACAGAACTAGGTTTAGGTACGTAATGGAGACAACCTTAAAAGATGGATACTTACGGTATTATAGAGATAAAAGGAGATAGCAATGTCTAGTAAATATACTATATCAGAAATTGATACAACAAATAGTCATGTAACGATAACGTTAGATGGTGGCGCAAAGACATTAATGCACGTAGAAAAAAGTTGGACAACAGCAGACCTTGATGAAGCAGTCTGGAGATGGGCTTCTAGTTCAGGTGTTCCGAGTTTTGTATCGGACGGTGCGGAAAGAACATATGCAGAAAAAGATAAACCTACCGATGATCCTGCTGTTCTTGCACGAGATTACAGAGATTTTACTTTAGGTGATACTGATATGTGGATGCTACCTGATAAACAAGCTCTTATGACGGATAGTGAAAAAACAAACCTTACAGCTTATAGGAAAGAGCTACGAGAGTTACCAGCTGCAGGAACTAGTAAGTGGAATCCTTCATTTGATAGTGATGGAAAAATAACAGGTGTAACATGGCCTACGGATTTAGTTAAAACTCTAGAGACTAAATACAAAGACAAGTAACGATATTTAGGGGGAGGTAACTATAGATCCATTAACGGTAGGGGCCGCGTTGTCTGCGGCTACACAGGCATACAACGGAATTAAAAAGGCCTTTGCTGCAGGACGGGAACTAGATGCTATGGCATCAGATTTGTCTCGTTGGATGGGGGCAGTCAGTGACGTAGACCACATACATAAGTCTTCTAAATCGCCCTCTATGTTGAAGAAGATGTTTGCCGCACAGTCGGTAGAGCAAGAAGCAATAGAGGCGTTCACAGCGAAAAAAAAATTAGAACAACAGCGTGATGACCTAAAGACTTACATAATGTTTTCTCAAGGAACTAAAGCTTGGGATGAACTACTTCAAACCGAGTCTAATATTCGTAAGCAAAGAAAGAAACTCGTGTATGAAGCCCAACAACGAAGAGAAAAACTTGTTGGTGGCCTACTTATCGGTCTTGCTTCTACTGCTTTGGTATCTATCGTTGGTGTATTGGGATACGTTATCCTCATTAATATCTAGTGCATACGCCCACGAACACAAGTATAAGCCTTCTCTTGATAACGGTCATCTAACAATATGTAGGCTAAAGAAGGTAGAAAGAGCGCACCAAAACGCTAGTGGTAAAGATGGAATAGCTTGGTGGTGTTTATACGAGGGG
>VTLG01005680.1_pt1 | contig 60379 bp, 76 predicted proteins | sample 4694571 | NCBI WGS metagenome assembly VTLG01 (sample SAMN12604809, study PRJNA352737) | marine metagenome | biome: ENVO:00000447; feature: ENVO:00000209|ENVO:00000569|ENVO:01000036; material: ENVO:00002151; isolation source: viral sequences binned using virsorter ...
AATCACCTAATTTTAATAATATTGCAATCATTACTTTTTGACTTAACATCTTTGTTGCTATTGAGCCTAATATTGCTCCCATTTATTTCTCCTTTTTTTCTTTTAACTTCCTTTTGCAACAATTACATGTTACAAAATCTCTTCTTGGATGTGAATCCTTTTCAAGGATTTCTAGTCTATTTCTTATATCCAACAATTCTTCTTCAAATTGTTTTTTCCACATATTTATCAATCCCATTCTTCATCATCATCAAACATTACTTCAATATCAAATCTAACTTTATAATATATGATTACACCTCCAACAAAAACTATCAAAAAACCCCAAAAGAATGATAACCAACCATCCATTTGTTAACCTTTTATTTTAGCATATAATGTCATAATTCCAACAGTTATACCAATCAACAATGATACAAACGTCAGAATAGGGTTTAAAACCTTTAAAAAGCCTATTACTGTTGAGAAAATGCTTGTACCTATACCTATCTCTGGGTAAGCCGATAAAACCTTCAAAGTATCATTCATTTTTTCTCCTTGCAATCATCCCATTTTTTCAAGTCCAGCATTGGTAAAGGCTTTTCTATCATATGGTCTTTTAACTTAACATTTTGTATTGCTACCTTATTGCCACCTTTAATAAAAGGTTTTCCATCGGCACATCCTACTTCATATACAAATAATATTGTTTTCCAAAATCCTACACGAACTACACGAGCAGGTCTATTATCAAAAATTATAACATCATCAGTATTTAAATCATCTCCAGCAAAGACTTTAATAGCCTCAATGCTTGATTCAATTGTTTTTCTTCCAATTAGAAAAAGAAATCCCGCAATAAGCATCCAACCATATTGACCAATTAACCCTTCTATCATTTCTTTTTCCATTTGATACCATTTTATTTATTGCCATCTAATACTTTACCCCATAATGAGGTTCTTCCATTTATTATTTCTACCACTTCTACTTTAAAATCTCCATTCTTAAACCAATCAACTATAGCAAATGCATGATTCCAATTATGTAAATTACCTCTCAGCCATTTATTCTTATCAGAACTCATATCTTTTAAACATCCCATGCTCCATGCACTTTGAGTTCCACCAAGTCCAGTATCTGTAAATCTTTGCAAGTCATGAGTATGACCATACATAATGTTTTCTTTATATGATGCTAAGTGTTTTTTTGCGTGATGTATAGGAACATAATCTCCATGAGTGAAATTTAACTTTCCTATCTTTAATTTTTTAGTAGATATATATTCCCAATATTTATATCCTCTTTCTTTTAACTTTAAGGCTTTACGTGTTTCATATTGGGGAAGATATGGATGTTTTATTACAAATTTATCTAACCAAACCTCATGATTACCTTGAATGAAATGTCTTTTTTTACATTTAACTTTATCGAGAGATTTATCTATTACATTCATCAATGTATTTACTCCATCAACTTCATTATTTAACATAGGAATTAATACTTCTAATGGAGGTTTCTCTCTATCTCTCCAATAATGACTACTAAATAATTCCCATTCACCTGTATCTCCTAAATCTATATATATATTAGGCTTAACTAATTCTATCGCTTGACAAACAACTTTAATTGCTTTTTCATCATGTAATGGAAAATGTTTATCAGGTGTTACTATTGCTCTATTAACAATGCCTTTAGCAAGTTTTGCCATAGTTACCTCTATTTATTTCAAAAAACTATTTCTTCTTTATTTCAGATTTATCTTCTTCGATTAAATCTTTTAAAACTTTATAGACTTTCAACTTATCTTTCAAAGTCTCCATATCGTTCCTTTATGTTAAATGATATTTTATTGTTGCATTAACTGTGGTATCCACAGCAGTTGTATCTGTTCTTATAAAAAACAATAAAGCCTTCCCTGCTTTTATATTTGTAGTTGATACAGTCATTTGGTTATAATATGATTGTTCTGAGCCTGCACTTGTAATATCCGCTGAGTAAGCCACGACTGAGCCACTACTTAAATCTCCTGATGTTGAGCCATTATCAGAATCTATTACATAAGACATTAAATGTGCTCTTGTTACATCTCCTGCTGCATGGTCATTAGTAAACCACCATACAACACTATCTATTGCTATATTATCTAATAAATACCAAGTAACCCCTACCATATCATCAGCTGTTGTAGATATAGTAAACATTGATTTTGGGTCTGGGTCTGTTCCACCACTAACAAGTGCTTGCGTTGCTATACTATTAAATGGAACTGCATAATGTGTATCAGCAGAAGCACCTAACCATACTGCATCACCACTTCCTATACCAAAATGTGCATATAAAGTAGCTCCACCTGTTGTTTGTGTTTGTCCATCTGTTGTCCATGCTGTAGTATTATAACTCATATTTCTCCTATAATCTTGGTACTGATAAAGCTCTTACTCCACTTTTCTTTGATGGATATTGCTTCATTGTCTTTTCGTACATTTTTCTAAAATAATCAGATTTTTGCAAATCACCTATATCTTCAAACATTCTTGCTTTAATATAGCAAACAACAGATGCATGTAATCCTGTATCTAAACTTATATCATTTTTCAAGTCATCTGATTGGTCATTAACATATTCAAACCTTGAATTATATGTTATTCTCAATCCACTTGTTACATCATCACTTTGATAAGAATCATATTTTTCTTTTGTTCTTTCTCCAGATGTTGCTGTTGTATCTTCACATACTATAGCAACTCTATTATCATCATTATACCATGCAAAATAATCATTTGGATATGTTCTTTTATTTGTTGCCATAATACTCCTAGGTTAAAGAATCTTCAGAAGACTCAGTATCTTCTCTTAATATTTTATGTGAATCTGCTAATTTTGGTATCATTACATATCTATCATTAGTATCTTTAATTTCAACTCTTTTTATACTAATAACTTTATCAGGTAATTCATACCATCTTTTATATCCTTCTAAATCTGATGTAGATGAGACAGTATAATTTCCTCTACTTGTTGAAATATCATCCAATGCATCATTAATTAATTGAAACATATATTGTTCAGATTGTCTTCCAAATAGTTTTTCTATCTGTTCTATAATATTTTTAGCTGTCATTATTTAGCCTCTCTTTGTGCTGGCTTTGGTATTCCTTGAGCTACTAACATTTGAACACCTTTGTCGTAATCTTGCTGTAATTTAACTTGTTGAGCTTGATACCATTGGTATTTTTGAGATTCTCTTTCCATTCTAATTTTTACTTCTGAAACATAACCATTTGCTTCAGCTAAAGCTGCATTAACTTCTTTTACTCTCATATCTCCAATTGCAACCCATTCTGCAATATGAGCTTGTGCTCTTTGTATTTCAGATTGAGCTATACCTAAAGCACCTTGTAAAAGTTCTAAATCTTCTTCTGTATATAAATAAGAAGCTGCATCACCTGCTGCATTACCTGTAGGTGAATTTGCTCCATCATCAATTATTTTTTCAGCATTATTAAGTGCATCTTTAACTCTTGTAAGTTGTGAAGCTGCTGTATCAAATGTGTCTTCATCTCCAAATATAGATTCAGTAGCTGATTCAAATTTTTCTGCTGCTACTGCTGCTTGGTCTACTGCAGTTTTTACAAGACCAATAGCTGTAGTATCAATAGCCGAGACAGTACTCATTTCATTCATTTTATTTTGCAATACTTTAATTGCTGCATACAATACAACTAAATATTCTGCTTCATTTGGGAAATTATCTATTGCAGATACATCGGAAGCTGTTATATTTGGATTAGCTATAACATAATAAACCCCAGAAGAAGATGCTGGAAGTATATTTATTTTATTTCCTTCAATATAATAAATAGGGTCTGTTGCTGAAGCATATTCTATACTTGATGAACTTGAAGCTTTATGTTTATCCATTGGCCTTATTTGTCTACATTCAACACTTCCTGCATACACACTTCCTAATTGTCCTGTAATCATTGTTTCTGCTTCTGAATTAGCTGCATTTGAAGTAAAGGTTTGTTTTGAATAACAATATTGTTTTAAATGAGGAGGAAGAATATTAATAACTTCCCTTGCTCCATCATTCATCCATTGATTTATTTCAGAATCAGTTACTGTTCCTGATAATGATTGTATTTGAGCTTTAAAAGTTGCCATTATCTTCTATTCCTATCTGCTATATCTTGGTCAATTGTTGTTTGACTAAATTCAACCTTTGTTTGTCCACTCCAAGTCTTTCTCATATTAATATAATCTGATATATTTTTTTTTGCTCCAAATAATCTACCACACTTACATACAGGCGTAGTATGTCTTTCAAAATCAACACATTTTTTACAATCCTCACAATAATATGTTATAATTCTTTTCATTTCTCTCCTGTAATTTAATATAATTATTCTTCAACTACAAATGTACTACTCGATGCTAAAACTTGTGCTTCAGATTTAGTTAGTACACTAAAATTTGGATAAGACTTACTTGCACCAAGTGCTACAAGCTCTGATAGTACTCCATCTTTCATAGACCATTCACCTTTAATAATACAATATGCTTTATCATGCGAATATCTTGGAGCACCTACTTTACCTGCAAATATAATATCATTCCAAGTAGGAGATGATACATAGGTAACATTACCATCTTCATCTGTTGATTCTACTATAGGATATAGTGCTTTAATTTTATCTCCAACAGCACTATCATATGCACTGCTTGGTAGACAAAAATACATTTCATAATGTGCCATTATCTGTGACTCCTTTTACCTGCGTTATAATTTCTTTTTACTTCAGCTGCTGTTAACCATTTACTATATATATTTAAATCATCTATTTGTCCTATAAATGCTCTATTATGTATTGGAGAATGACCCACATAATAACTATCAGATGTGTTAGGGGTGTCTGGGTTTCCTGTATCTTCATTTGCTCCACCCCCTACAGCAACAGGACTTCCGTTAACATATATTTTAATAATATTATATTTATCATCAGTATCATAATCACCAGAATCTAATGAACCTGTTACAGTTGTGCCATCATTATCTGTTATGTCAGCAACATAATTATGTGTAGAACTTTGTAATCTATGAACCCACCCATCAATAAGTTCATCAGCAGTCCAATTGGCTGCACTATCTGTTAATACTGATGCATTATCACTTCCTGTATGTGTTCCCGTAGAAAAACAAACAACTACATGAGTCCATCCATCTTGTTCTAAATGTCCAGTGGAAGTCCTAGGTCTTGATGTAACTCCATTTCCAGGTTCATATGATATATTAATTTCAGTGCCTTGTTCTTTCCCTATATGAACATGTGATGTAGATGATTCTCCTAAAACTAAAAAAGTATGGAATGAAGTATAATCATCGTGATAGTTTACCCATAATGAAACAGAAAAATCGTCAGTCAAATTACTTAATGGATTTTGATATAACTTTAAATAATGTGCACTAAAAGGAGTGGCAGTATTATTATCAGATTTAAAATTCAAACTATTAGTAAGCCTTTGTCTATTCATTAGAAATCCTTGAGAATCTTTTGAACCATCTGCTCCTGCTGTGATTAACATTGTTTCTGTAAGATTATTTACAGTTCCATTATTACTATTAGCTGATAAATCACTCCAAGTAGCAAGTCCATTATTTCTCCAATATCCTACCAAATTACTAGAACCACTATGAGTTGTAGCATCTAATGCTTTACCATCGTTATATAATTCATTTATTTCAGATTGATTTAAACTATCTGACCAAAAAGATACTTCTGTTATAGTTCCACCAAATGTTCTAGCTCCATCATCTCTGTTCCCAATAAACAAATTAGTACCATCATCCGAAGTTCTAGTTCCACTTCCTTCAGGAGAATTTTCTGTAACAGTAACTTCTTCTCCATTAATATATATTTTAGGTTGTGTTGCAGGGCTACTCGCATCATTTGTTACAACTACATGATTCCATGCTCCCATTTTAACAACTCTATTTGCTGATTGTCCAGTAGCGTCATTTCCATCTGTTTTAAAGGTATATTCTATATTACAATATCCCCCTGATTCACTTTTAATATAAATTAACCAAGTTGATTTATCAAAAATTCTACCATAGTCACTTGCTCCAGTAGTAATCGGGTATATCCAAGCGCTTAATGTTCCACCTGAATCCCAAACATCATCTATACTTGAATGGTCATTTATTTGAATATCATAATCAGTTCCTGGGTCTACACCTGGAAACCAAGCCAATTGATTATAAGATTGTAATGCTGTTTGTGGTATATCAAGTTGTTGGTCTGCATCTGTCCAACCTGATGCTGTGCCTACTTCACGTACCCAAAAATTATCAATTTCACAATACTGAGTATCAGTTGTACTTTCTAATTGAATCTGCATAAAAGAAGTTGTATCATCAGCTACATAATCTCCACTTTCTCCAGAAGTATCATCATTCGGAGTTAAAGCTCCTGACTGCGAACCAGTATTAAAAGAAGTTGAAGTTCCCATAGAAAATCTAATATCACTATTCCCAGTTGTACTTATATTCCCACCAGCTCTATAAGTTCTTCCAACTACAGTTGTTACAGCTAAAGTAACAAGTCCTTTTGCAGAGGAAGTATTTGTTAATCTCGCTTCACCAGCTCCATCTCCTCCAAAAGTAGCAGTAGCACTTCCATCAGAAACAAATCCATCACTATCTAATAATGTATTGGCACCATCACCATTTGTTCCTCCCATATCAAATAAATCATCATTATCATCAAGTTGGTCATCAAAAAATGTTTTTTGTGCAGAACTAAGCAAATCACTCATGTCACCATAAAATACAGTTGTTGCATGATTTTTGTCGTTTACAGGTTCTAAGGTAACATTGTCAAAAGTTATATTACAAGAACCACTTCTATATACTCTGAAAGTATTTCCTAATGCTCTAAAATAACCAGAGTGAGTTCCAATATCACTCATTCCAGAACCTGTATCATATCCTTCATTTTGAATTTTTATTCCTCCTGATACACTAGCTGTTATATTAAGACTCCATTTATAAGTAACTCCTGTAGTCATTATATCTTGCTGTATTCCAGTTCCAGTTCCATCAGATATAATAGTGCATTCATTGTTAGATATTGTAGCTTTATTAGCCGAATTATGAGAAGCACCTCCATTTGCCCAACCTGCTAATGCACTTGAACTTGAGTCAGTAGATGTAGTATCAGAGAAATCTCCATTAGTTACAAGGTCATCACCTAACCCTGTATTTGAAGCATCAAGTATAAATGATTGTTGACCTCTATGTCCATCATTCATTGGATACCATAGCTTAAGATTAGAGTTTGTTAATGATGTACCACTTCTATTTAAAGCTAATTGTTCAGGGTTTTGATAATCAAATAATGCATCGTCTGCTGTAAATCCTGTATCCCATGCTTGAAAATCAGAAATCATTCCATTAAATAGATTACCTGAAGCAAAGTTTTTACCACCTATTTTTGCATTTGTAGTAACTGAAACGGTAGTAGAAGTAGTATTAGAATCGAATAAAACTCCATTTAAATATAAGGATTGAGTTGTTCCATCATAAGTTGCAACAATACGAACCCAAGTATTATCAAATTGACCAGCTAAAGTAGTATTAACATTATGAGTATTAAGTTGATATGATAGTGTTTCATCAGGTGCAAATTTAATCATAATACCATCATCATTAGCATCTCTACCATCAAAAATATGTTTATCTGCTGTATCTGCTACTACTTTAGCCCATACACATATAGCATGATTAGTTTCGCTAAATGTAGTTCCACAATCTAATTTATCAGTAACCCCATCAAACTCTAATGCTCTACCTGAATATATTTGTCCGTGATTATTATTACCAGAGGTATCTAATGCTCTGGTTTTTGTTGGTTTTTGAATTGTTTGTATAGTAGCTGGCATTATGATAAAGTCCCATTGTTTGAACCATGTGAATCATTTGCATTTACACTAAGATTCCACCATGATACTAAATTTGTTTTTTCACTATCTGTTAAACCTTCATAGTTTTTCCACATAATAGATTTGATTTCTGCATTTGTTATTGCTCTTGTCCATATCGCTACATTGCATAAATAACCTGCCCAACATGGACCAGATTCACTATTTGAAATAGTGTCAATAGTCATATCATCATCTAATCCAGAACTTGAAGTTCCTATATTTTTTCCATCTTGATAGAATGTTCCACCACCACTTCCATTTGTCGTAAAGGCGTAATGATGCCATTCATTATCATGGCTTGTTAAAGTTGCATTTATTTGGTCTTCATTAGTATCTGTCTCTACATATATACTTCCATTACTATGCACTATTATATACTGATGAGCGCCATTGCCTTCATTACCTATTGCAGCACAGATTTGAGATGTGTCAATTATTTTTCCCCACCAAGCAAAACTAAGATTAGATCCATCTACATCATATACAGTTGAATCTATTTTTATATAATCATCAGTACCATCGAAGTAAGCAGCACCATCACTTACAGGTACGACTGAACTCTTCGCATAATTATGTTTTAATACGAGATTATCAGTTACAATTCCAGGTGTAACTATCCCTGATCTTGGAAGACTTGCTCCTATTCCTAATTTAGGCATTGTATTATCCTAAATATAGAAAAGCAGCACCAGAATCTAAACCAACACTTTTCCATCTACCATATATTGTCATACCTGCTGGCATAGTATCTCCACCTATTGCATCAGCATTAGTACCTGGTCCAGCCTGTGCTCTTGTAGTCCATCTAGGATCTGCTGTAGTATCTGAACTATCAAATACAGCATCTTCTGTAAATTGAATAGCTATTACTACTTGACCTGATGGAGGTTCATATTTTGATGTATCTGTAAGATAAGCAACACCTGCTTGTCCTAATGATGCATTCTGACCTTCTTGTACACTGTAGTTATGTAAACCACCTCTATCTCCTGACATTTTATTCTCCTATTTAATTGAAAAAGGACCAGGTGCAACAATCCGAACACCCGATACTTTAGAATTGTTAAATATTTCTACTTGTTTTCTAAATTTACTCATGAAGTATTCTGACTTTTCAAAGTCTAAAACATCTTCAAATGATTTTGCTTTCATGTAATATATAAGTGCTTTCTGTAAATATAAAGGTAAATCTAATTCATAATCCTCATCTTGTATATTATCTATCCCCTCAACCAAACTATACTCTATTTCTATACCACTAGATACAGATTCTTTTGGAGATTTCCATTGTGACCTATCAGAACCTGGTCCATAATCTCTAGAATTAGGATCATTATCAAATGTAGTATCCTTCTCAACTATTGATAATTTATTTCCTTTAATATAATATCCATATTCTCTAACTGCAGCCATTACTTATTATCTCCATCTACTACTGTAGGTTCATATACTAGCCTTGAAATTGCTCTATATTCATCTTTATTATTAAGATGATTTTTACATCTGACACTTTTTAATTGTATCATATTAGATGGAAGACTGTAAAATCTTTGATCTTCTACTATATCTATCCTACTAGTATTAACATGCGTTTCTGACATTACATTTAATTCTTCTAATCCATCTTTTAAATAATTAATTCCTCTTCCTGTTTCTTGTATTCCTGCTCTTTCCATTAAATATTTAACCTTCATCTCCACCTCCTTGTTGTTGAGATCCAAATGCAGAATAATATTCCTGTCTTAACATTTGTAAATTTGTAGATAAAGAAGTCATTAATTCTGGATCTTCTTCTTCTATAGTATAATCTGCCATTTTAGCTTCAATGGCTTTCATAGCTGCATATGCAACAATATATCTATCTTTATGTTCAGGAAAATATCGTATAGTAGAACTACTATAAGTTAAAGCTCCATCATCAGCTACAGGATTATTATTAATATAAAAAATTTTATAAGCATTATCTCCTGATGCATTAGGAACTGGAAAAACAGTAATAGTATCTCCTGTTTGTATATATGCTGGATTAATTTTTGAAGCATAATGCATACTATTTTTATCTTGTAATACAGTTTCCATACCAGGGAACGATTTTCTACAAATTCTCCAATCATCATTAGTCCCTGATTCTCTTACAACACTAACAATAATAGGACTATCTAAATCAGTTGTAAGACTTTTAGAAGTATATTCTCCTGATTCTATAACAAATGGATTGCCTTCTCCTGGAAATACTTTTAAATAGTTATCAGTAAAATCTCTTACTCCATCTATTAAAAATTGTGTTACTTCATCAAGAGTTGGGGTACTTGTAGTTGTTAAACTTATTCCTGTTAAGGCTTCTATTCTAGCCTGGTATGTTGCCATTATTTCCTTCCTCTCTAAGGGTTGACCACCCGTGAACGAGATCGTTATTGTTAAATTTGGGAACTGCGACTACAGGGAGGGGAAGCTCTCCGCAGCCACAGCCCCAAATATTTTAATTAGCTAGTCTAACTAGCAGCTACAGCTATGTGAGCCGCATCATTTGCGTCACCACTTAACTGCCACCATTTTGCTGTTCCGATACCTACTAATGTAAGTGAAAATGAATCACCTTTAACAGCACCAGTCGCGAAACGTACTGTTTCTTGAGCAGTGCTATCACATGAAGCACCTTCACCACCAGCTTCTGCAGAATTAATACATCCAAATATATTATCGTCATCATCAGCATGTCTGTCAATATCGATAGTATTAGATGGACTTGCATCTACAATAAACTTAAAAGTGCATCCTACACTAGTTTCAGAGGCTTTTGGCAAATAGTATATTTTAGCAGCAGATGCAGCTACATCAGCATCAATAACGAAGATGCATCCCGAATCTTCTGATACTAATTGAGCATCACTATTACTATCTAAAGCTACTACTTTTTTATCACCAAAGCTAGACGAGCTACCTACGTATGTTGGTCTACCCATTCTCTACCTCCTTAAGCATTAGAGAACGCTACACTAGGTAAGGCTGTTAAAGCACCAGCACCATATGCATGTCCCTCAACTCTCCAGTACAATTCACCTTTGGTAAATATTAAATATGTACCATTTCCAGGCCCACCAGCAGTAGCACCAGTAAGAGTTAATGTGTTATCGTTAGTTGCTAAAGCAGCTGTACAATCAATACCAGAAGCTAGAATAGCAGAACCATTACTAGCAGTCATAGCATCCCAAGTAACCTTACTTCCATATTCGAAAGTAGCACCAGGTGTTGTGAATACTAAAGCTTGACTGTTAGTTACCATTAAGTCAACTACAGTTTCACTTACCATTTCTACTATGATTACATCACCTAATACTCCCGCTGGAAGTGTTGGTGTTGAAGCTGTTATAGTGCCTGTAACTATATAATGAGTATTAACAGCAGGTGTAGGAAAAGCTCCTGCACTTACTTCTGATTTTTCTATAGTAGGAACTACAACTCCCAAAGGAGAAACTCCTGCAATTGCTCTATCTTTTTTATTTTGTCCATATAAAGGATTAGCCATAATTTATCTCCTTATGCTTTGGTCCATACAGCGTGTGCCTCAGGCATCTCCCACTGCATACCAGCTTCAGTTAGTATCATATCTACTCTACGATCGACCCCAGAGTTCTCTAATGTTTGAACTCCTACGTATACTGAAGTGTCTCTGTTAACACCATTACCAACTAATGGTCTATATTTACAATGTTTCATATCTATACCAAGAATTGATACGTTTGATCCATCTAAGTGAATATTTCTAACAACATTCATATCACCATAAACTGTTGATATAGTAGTAGTATCTAATCCTAATACTTTCTTCTTGCCAGAGGCCATGAAGTCAGCACTAAAGTTAGCACCAATACTTAGATTGTTATTAAAGTATCCGCTTAATTTATGCATCCAATTATAAGTAGCAGTATCGCAGAAAAACACAGTTGCTTTACCGTTATTATATCTTGGATCTAAATAGCTAGAAAGATCATCTAAGAAATCATCTTGAGTTTTAGTAGCTATATTCAAACTGAATTGATTACCATAACTTAATATATAATCAACTGCACCTTGAGTATAATTAGTACTACTTTGAGATACTTGAGCTCCAAATAATAAAGATTGCTCAATATCCCATTTGTGCTCAACTAATTTCTCTTTCCATACTCTAGCCCACTCATTTGGCTCATATTTCAACACTGTGGCTCTAGCTGTATTAGTCATTGCCATTGATGTTTTCCATATTTGAGTTTGTCCAAACTGTGTGCTGTATGGTTGATCTTTCCAAGTTTCAGGATAACCAGATCCTTCTTGGTGAGCGTTACCAACAACATAACATCTTGCAGCTTCTAACTGATCATGTATTCTTAGTGGTGCTAATTGAGCAGCTGTAAATTCACCTGGGTGAGCTTCAGCAGTTCCATTACCACCCCAACCAGATAATTCATTATTATCTGTTGAAGATACAGGTCTTACAATTTCAAGTTTCAATACTACAGCATTCTCGCTTGATTTTGTATCTGTATCTACTTCTTGTACTCTTCCAATAAAATAATCATCTATAGAAAAAGCAGAAGCAGCAGTTTCAGCAGCAGCATCAGTATGTGTATTGATTTTAACCAATTGATCTTCAATGAAGAACTGTGGTGTTGTATCACTTGCACCAATCAATGCATTTGCGTTTGTGTTGTTGAATATATTCTGGATATTACCAGTATTTTTGTAATCTGTTTCCATTTGCACGTAAATTATATCTCCAGCTCCATCAATCAAACTAGTAGTTACTGAAGCATCAGTATGTGCTAAAGCACCTTTAGATGCACCCCATGAAGTTACATACGCATATCTTTTTAAGTAAGATGGGCGTTTTTCTGTAAACTTAAATGAAGGATCATCTGTAGATTGCTTTGACACTTTACTTACAAAACGGAAGAACGGATCTTGAGAAAGAGATAATTCAGAAACTTGGTCTCCAAAATTATACTTTCTTCTTAGATCGCCAGTATCGACATTCGTACTTGGCGAACTACCCGGACCATAAGCAGCTGGATCAGCGCCTGGACTCAGGTTTGATAAAGTAAAATTATCTGCCATTTTACCGTCTCCTATTTTAGCCTTCTCTCAGCTGTACTAAAGTACCTTCGAGTAAGGCGAGTTAAAGTTCGGAAGACGATTTAAAAACTATCTAACCGAACAAGTTGTCTACATCACCATCTAGACCCATCATGCTCTGAAATAATTTTGATTCAGGACTTTTTTCAGATGTGCCTTGATTATTAGCATCGCTAGCAGTAGTTGGTATATCACGAACGTTTTTCATTTGATTTAAGACATCTTGTTTGGCATTATTAGCAATATTGGTTTTAGATTTATCTTTATTTACTAACATATAAATATCATCTAAAGTTAACTTTCTTTGTTGAGCTTGAGATTTAAAATTCTCAAAATCAGTTTTAGACATATTGTGTTTCTTAGCAAATTCCATTTCTTGCCTTTTTTGTATTAAAGCCGTATTAGTCTTTTGTGCAGCTTGCTTTTCTCTAGCGAGAACTTGATTAACTCTAGAGTTAACTAGTTCATCTACATGAGCTTGTTGCAATTTAGCCGAACCAGAATCAGGATTATCTATCGCTTCATTCGGATCATAAATAAAATCCTCATCAAGTCCTAGTTTTTCCTTTAAACTCTTATTCGGTGCTCCACCACCTTTCAAATAATCGCGAACATGTTCTACTAACCCACTGTCTCGCTTCATTGCTTCTAGTACAGGCACAAATGGTTTCAACTCAGAAAGTTGCTTACTTAATTTAGTAGCCTCTCGGCTTGAATCCTTATACCTTTTTTGCCAATTATTTTTTCTTATTGGGGCCTGCTTTTGAGGTTGTTGCACCTCTTGTTGCTGCGGGGTTCCCGAATTGGCTTGATTAGCTCCCTCACTGTCTGTCACCAATCCATTTACAGATTGATCCAGTTCATTAAAGAAGTCTCCAGAGTCAACATTTGCTGGTTTTTCAGCTTGTGTTGAGTTTCCTGACTCGTTATCTGTTACCATAACATCTCCTTTATTTTAAAAAACTTGAGTAAAACTTACGAAACATTATTTTGATTTTCCAAGTTATTTATTTTTTTTTGCATTTCTAACTCTTCTCTTGCTTTAACTTTCTCAGCATGATTACTCATTGCATTCTGTAAAGTTTTCTGTTTCGCTTCAGTTTCAGTTAATTCTTTAGTCATACCAGATTTAACTTCTTCCTTCTTTTTACTAATTTCTACTTCTGCTTGCATTACCTTTCCTTTAATACCAGCTTGTACTAACTGTCTTTCTAATGTCTCAATAGTTCCTTCCTTATCTTTAAGAGCTTCTTGCATTTGAGTCATTTGAGCTTGTAATTGAGCAAGCATACTTTTTCTTTCCATAATTTGTTCTTTATTCTTAATATCTGTTTCTGCTAAAACTGCTACATCATCTATAACTCCAAATTGCATCAACTCTTTTAACTCTGCTAAATAAGCCCATCTATTAACAGGTAATGTAGAACCAGCAACAATCCTTACGTCAAATCTAGCTGCAGAATAATCCTTTACTTTTCCTATAGCATCACCGAAATCATTATATATAGGGACATTAATTTCAACTTCTCTTTGTTCTTGTATTGCTGTAGGTTGAACTATTCTAAACACTTTATGAGCAGTATATACAATTTGTGTAAATTGCTTTACAACAGTTCCTAATTGTTTTAAAGAAGGTTCTAATGAATTTTGCATCCATTGTTTAATTCTTCTTGTACCATATTCATCCATTGCAAGCATTCCACGATATGTTTCATGTTGTTTACCAGTATCTCCCATCATTGAAGAATATATACCAGCTAAATATTCCATATCACCTTTTGCTTCTTGAACTATTTGAAAAAATGCACTATTAAGTGGTGCTGGTTGAACTGGAGTTGGAGGCATGGCTCCAGGTCTTATTGGAAGCAATGCTCCAGGTGAACTAGAATATTTTTCCCAATAATCAGTATCAACACTACCTTCTTCATGCATCCATCTAAGTGAACTTCCTAAAGATGCATTATGAACTAATATTTGGTGTGCTTTATTTATCTCTCTTTGTTTTCCAATAAGTGGAGATACAGCACTAATAGGATATGGAGTTCCTGTCCATTTAAAATGAAATGGAATAATAGGATAATCTGTTATACCTCCTGGTAATATTTTCATACTAATTGTAGCATCTCCTATAATAAGACATTGCTGTATTCTAGTTTGAAAAAATGGAATAACATCAACAATTAACTTTTTAAAATTAGCATCTTTTTCAACTAACTTGAATTCTTTCTCACTAATAATAGTATTGGTTACTACACTTGCTTGTTGTTGTGCTTCTGCTAACATTTGTTGTTCAGCAGCCTGTAATTGTTGTTGCATCATTTGTTGAGCTTTTTGCATCTCTAATTCAAATCTTTCTGGAAGCATTTCTCCAGATTGTACAGCTTCATTCATTTGAGTTTCTTGTTCTTTTAATTTAACAACCATTTCAGCTTCCATTTCTTGCATTCTTACTTGTACTTGTTGCTGTATTTGTTGTAATTGCTCTGGAGATAATTCTTGTCTATAAAATACATTTTTATATGGAACTTTTATTTTCTCATACATTTCATAATATTCTATTAATTCACCAGGTTCTCCTGTATCAGAATCTATAGACTCATTTGAATTTATATCTTTATAGGCAAAATCTTTCCTATGTCTATCAAAAGCTTTTTCTGAATAATTTAATTCATCATCATATGCTGAATTAGCTTTATTAATTTTATTTTTAAATTGTGGATATAATTTTCTAAGATGTTCTTTTGGTAATATTTTTCTTACCATTACAAAACTAGCATCTCTGAACAATAAATCTCTAGATTTAGGATCTACGAATACATCAAATGGTTCTATATTCTTTAATACTACATCACCCATACCATTATCAGCATCAGGATCAACAGTAACCATCATATATCCTAAAGATTTAGTTACGCAATCATTAACACAATTAGAATAAAGAGAGGAACCATCAGAAAGGTCCCATATATAATCAGCCATATCAGAAAAGACTGCAGCAACATCTATATCACTACCTTCTGCTCCAACGGCTTGCCATCTAGGTTTATTTGCAGTAGCATAGAAATTTAACATTTCTACTACGGGAAGTATGCGGTTGATTGTGAAGGTGGGCATCCCTTGTTCTTCTAGTATAATCCTCTCTTCATCTGTTAATTGATTGTCATTAGAAAAATCGACTCCTTTTTGATTTATATATTCCCATTGCGTCCTTGATTCGCTATTGGATAATTCAAAAATATCTCTAACTCTTTCTGCGTTTTTATCAGTTCTTTTAGCCATTATTTTCCTTTATTTTTTACAAATTGATCCCAGTTATTAAGGATTGCTTTTATATATTCCTTAGGAGGTTTTCCAGTATTCTTAAAAGATTCTATCCATTTTTTTGAAGTTTCATCACCAATATTTAATTCCTTTATCTGATTTTGAAAATTCTTAAATTTTTGAACACTCTGTTGAGATTTTATTAATTGTTTAACTTGATCCATGGTCCACTTGACTTTCTTAGTCATACCACCAACTCCAGTAACTCCCATAACTATATCTAATAATTCTTCATTTGTTATAGCAGGAATTGGCTTTTCTCTCATTTCATAAACTCTTTCTTTAAATAAATTAAGATGAGGATCTGCATTATTCATTAAATCAAATACTTTACTATCACCAGCCATTATTTTCCTTCTTTATAATTATTATTAGCAACTAAAAATTCACTACCTTGCCAATGCTTGGTTCCTTTAGGTGCTTTATGATGCTTCTCACCCACCGGGTGAGGTGTACCCTTATATGGTCAAATGTGCATTTTTCGTGACATTAGTATCCTCTTCTAGTTTTTTGACCAGCCCTAAAAAATGGCGATTTAGATAATCTTCTATTAAATCTACTAGGTCTCGCCCCTACATCTCTTGGGCCACCACTACCAGGTCTTCTTCTTGCACCACCTCTATTTGTCATTCGTGGTCTTGGCCCACCAGGACTAGCTCCTCTAGGTCCTTGATTACCAATCCATGGTTTTGGTCTTGGTGGCATTGGTCTAGGACTTGCTTGTTGTCTAGTTCCAGTTCCTGGTCTAGTTCTACCACGTCCTCTACTTACACTCTGACCAGTTTTTCTTGCATATCTATTTGCAGCTTTCATTCCTCTAGGAGAATATGAAAACTTTTTTCTGCCTACTTTTGGCATGACTATCTCCTTTTTTTATGCGACCACCCAGCTTTTTGCTGAAGGTCTATGTTTAATCCATTCACCACTATTCTTTTCTTTGCGAAGAGATTTAGGTGGATGTGCATACTTACATGCGTATGCTAATGCATCTATTGTATCATCATGGCCCATCCTTGGACCAAAAGTTAAAATTTCATGTTGTAATTCATAATGATTCTTTTTAATATGTACACTTCCTATCGCGAATCTTTGTGCCAAAATTTCTTGAATCCTATCACGTTTCGACATCCTTGTACCAGGTTTCTCCGCAGAGTATTTAACTCCAAAGTCGTTTCTTCTACGCATTTCGGATACCAATGCTTGGAAAACTGGTTTGGACATAGTCGTATCCTCAACGACATATAAGGAAGGACGATAAGTTTTGTTATAATCAAACATATAATCCACAATACCTTTTTTACTTTCTCCAGGAATACCCAAAACAGGTATAGAACGCTTGCGAACATAATCAAGAATATATACATTATTATTCTTATCAACTGCCACAAATATAAGAACGCTAAAATCAGTATCACGCCTAGTACTGTCAGTAGCAGGATCAACCCCTGCAAAAACATTGACAGGTATTTCATCGCCTTTATCTGTAATAATATAAGAAATTTCTGAATCTTCATCATATACAAAACTCCCATCCCAATATTTTATATGCTCTCTAGTAAAAATAGCATTATCTTTAGACTGAACTTCCATCATATATTCTTGATAGAATTTTTGAGGTTGTCCAGAATCTATATAAAACTTTTTCTTTCTCTCCATTTCTTTTGCACCAAACCAAGATGGCCACAATGGAGTGCCATCATCTTGTACAGCTTTGTATGTTACGACATCCCAACTAAACTTTTCACCTTTCTTCTTAGAGTGCTCATACCCGACAAGAATATTTTGGATGAAAGAATCGAAATGCACAGGAGTTCCATTAATACGAAGCCTACCAGTACCAGGTTCAAGAGCAGGAAACACAACAGCCGTAACAAGATTAGAGATTTTAGAACGAGACTCAGGCGTAATGGTATTATTCTCATCTTCAAAGTCATCAAGTACGATAAGATCGTACCTTTTATGGAGTTTAGCACCTCCTCTAATCCCTGATAAGTTGGATTTACTAATAAGTTTGCAACCGTTTTTAAGTTCAATATCATCTTCAGTCCATTTCCTCCCTTTTAAGTTTCCAAAATAATATAATACTTTTTCATTAAATTCCAAATGATATTTAATATAATCAAGATTAGGTACGGAAATCTTTGAAGATGCCGCAACCCATCCATAAAATAATGGTTCTTTAGTAAAGCAAAAATCTTGCATAATATTACATTTCGTAAGTACTGTTTTTCCATGTCCTCTTGGTAAAATAATTGCTGTTTGTCTTTTATTTAAATCTGATATTATATCTGCAACTTGATAATGAAAAAATGGAGTTTCAGATCTCATATAATCTTCTGGTAAGAATAATTTACCAAAAGCAATCATGTCATGTCTAGCCATTTCTAATGCTTCTTCTTCCTTTGATACGTTATGTAGATTAATATTAGCCATTACCACTTATCCTTAGGACAAGTGCTTCCACCTAACCTTGCTTTTAAATCCATAAAACAAAGACATTTCTTACATTGTCTTGTTTTTGTAAAATACTCACATTGATTACATAAAGACAATCTATATTTAACTACATCATTATCAGCAATAAGGGCTGGCATAAAATTTTCAAAAAAAGTACTCATTTAAGAAATCTATTTAGCTTACTAACATCAAACATTTTTATTCTCCTCCATGATAATCCCATATCATTATCAACTTTTCTTTTAAAATCCCTCATATTTCTTTTTACTATCTTCTCATTATCCGATGGAGCATAATTATATTTTTTTAAAATATTATTGGCTTTGGTTTGATCAAATGTATTTGTATCAAAAAAATAATGTACATCATTATAATCATCTAAAATTTCTTTATCTGAATTTATAGGATTACCACCTAACCATTCAGGCGAATCATAATCGTTCATTTTAACCTCCTTTTATATTCATTTCATTAAAAACTGCCCAGTTCTCACTACTAGGCATATATCTATATGCTTTTCTAAAAGATCCATCCAACCATTCTCTATCATATGTTTTAGAACCTACTGGATTATAAGCTCCTTGCTCGTGAACTATTTCTACTTTATCTCCATATACTCCTGTTACTACTACTGCATGTGTTCCAGACCTTGGATTAGGACCTGTATTTAATAACATTATATCACCTTTAGCTAAATCATTAGGTGTTTCTATTGAACGGAAATCTTCTGAGTATTCAAATAAACGACCTGCTTCACCTTTGCCCTCAAAAGCATCTTGTATATATGGATTATAAACAGATTTAACTCCTCTTTCATCTTCAGGCCAAGGCATTATATCTTCTACAATATCACAAACACCAGCAGCACATACCCAATTAGGAGTAGCTTTTCCTTCTTTATCAAGTGTTAATATATCTTCGCCTATATTAGCATAAGCTGATTTTACAATTGCATCTGCAAATGGACCTGGTCGGTTTTTTGGTAAGCGTCCAGACAATTCATCTCCTCCTACATAATGTCTAGATTCATAAGCATAGTCATGTTTACTGCCTTCACCTACTTCTGGCATCCAATCATCACTAACAAGCCAATCGAGAGTTTCTCTTGCTCCTCTTATCATTCGCTGGCCTAGTTTTTCCCAAGTAGATGCCATTATTCTATTTCTTTAGGTCTTTTAATCTCCTCTAGAGAAGATTCTCCAAAACCCTTAAATACAGCACCAGAGATTTGAGTAACTTTGGTTTGGCTTTTATCTTCTAAGTCCATAATATCTGATAATTTAAATAATGCTTTCAATCTTGTATCTGCTTTATCAGCAGTTTCAGCTTCAGACTTAATTCCTTTTAAAATATATTCTTCATTAACGCCCAATTCCTCTAATACTGGCTTTAATTCTTCTTTCATTGCTGTCTTAATCCTTTCAGTCTTAATCAATGAACTTGCTTTTTCAGTAGCATACCTTATATTATTTGTTGGGTATGCTTTTAAATATGCATCTTCAGGCTTCATTCCCTGTGATATATATAATACAAATACATGCTCTGCTTTAGTAAGATTCTTTCTATCTAACAGAATATCTTCAGGGTTTTTATCTCCCCCAAAGGAATATATATTAACTCTTTTTGAAGTGTCCATCTTCACATTTGGTCCTATAGGAAATGTACCGCAACAAGTTCCTATATATTCTCTTACTTTATTCTTCCCTTTGGAGCGTAGCATGCGTCCGCGCCTTAATACTTGGATCACACACTCATCATCTGCTAAGACCCAATCACTTATGTGACCATCCCTCCAATCCGCGATTACTTTAAGATTTTTTGGCAGAGGATCGCTTGGATCGTACACTCGATGATTTAGTCTGTTTACTTTGTACACTCTCATCATCATCTCCTGGTGCTGTTATTTGAATTAAGTAGTCTTCTACTTGTTTCAATCTTGCAGCTAAATAATCTATTCTCTTAGCTTGATCTTTATACTTTTCAGTTAACTTCCACACATTCATATCATTCTCCCTAGTTATTAACGAGGCCTCGCCAGAGGCCGCTTACTTAAGACTTTCCTATTACAGTATGATTCAACATAGTTATCTCTGACTTACTAAAGTACTCTTCTAGATCTACTGTACCTACTGTAGTAGTCTCTGGAGAGTCATCAACAATCTCTTCTTGAATATATTCACAATTATCTCCATTGTCATTATATTCAATAGTTAAGATATACTTTTTTAAAGCCATGCTAACAACCCCCTTTCTTAAAAATTAATTATATATATATTATATACTTTTTATAAAATAATCAAGTGTTTTTTTTAGGCCTTAAGTTACTGAAAAACAAGGACTTATGAATTTCACAGACTAACCAGTCGGTTTTGGTAAGCCAATCCTAAATCCAAAATAGGAAAAGGTTTAAAAATTGTAGCATTTTAGTGCTTGGTCTTTTCCCCTTGACCGGTGGGCAAACAGAGTTTTGCAAATTTGATTTTTAGTTATTTTTGATTTAGTTTTTTTGATGTCAATTAATATTAATTAAGGAGATATATCGATGGCTTTAAATGCTACTGGTAAAGTAATAGTAAATACATTGTTATCTAGCTTTGTGTGTGAACGCAATCCTTTGTATTCTGTTAATAGAACGCTGAATGCAATTGATAATGTTAATGATAGATGCTCTAAGTCTGAGGTTAAACAATTAACTCAAGAGCAATCTATGAAGATGATAGCTAAACACTTCGCTACTGCAATGAAGGGTGAAAGTGTTGAGGAAGTTGTTACTGAAACAGCTGAAGCACCTATGGTTACATTCATGAAACAGCAAGCTAAAGTTAATGAGGCAATTCTAAAGCACTTAGAAGGTGACAATGGTTAGATAATTAACATGATAAGGGGGGACTTAGGTCTCCCTTTATTTATTACTATACTCTTACTTCTTACGATTATATAGTATAAACTTACACTAAACATTATTAAAAGGAGTAACATGAAATTTATCATTGAAACACCTAAAAGACATGCCAACAAGAATGGTATGTATGGTCAACCAATTGCTATTTTAACAATTAATGAAGAAGTTGCTAAGACTAAGATTGTAGTTGATTTATATGAGACATTATTAGATGCAGGGTTTAATATGTCACATTAAAGGTTTATCGTAATGGGGATTAAGTTCCCCTTTACTTTTTATGATTACATTTAACTTAAGGAGAATTTATGGCACATAATAATAAATTAAAACTTGATACAACTATGTTACAGACTAACACAGCAATGCATTTAATGGCATTTATGTTAACTCAACGTGACTTAGTATTAGATTTACTTTCTATAATTAAAGAACACGAAGATATAGACCGAGAATTAGGTCATAAATATAAGAATACAGTTCTAATTTTAGAAGATAATAAAGATATTAAAAGACAAATTAAAGAAGTTAATGAAGACTTTGAATACATTTGTAAACTACATACACATGCTTTACATAAAAGAACTGGAACCAAGATTTATAAGAAAGAAAAATGTGAAATGTGTGATAACCCTATTGATAAATGGGCTACAACTCATGTAAACAATTATAATAAATAAACTTATGGTATATAATGCTAAGTATTGAGCTGATCACTTAATACTAATGCATTATGTTAAATGGTAAACCTGTGGGAGTAACCGTACGATTAATGTAGGCTTAGCGGCTAGTGCATTGGTCAGAAGTGCTCATGCCTTGTGTAATAAAGAGGCGCAGGTGGCATATTTGTGGGAATGCCTAATGTTACTATTAAATAATAGTGATATAAGTCGTAACTGACTAAATATGCGCAAGTGTGACGGGAAAAACAATAAATGAAAGGAGAAATCCATGATATTTATTGCCGGCATTAACCTATACTAATCTATAACCCGTAGTCTCGGGATGTATAGGGAATAACATTCTGTAGTAGATCTTGTGATGTATTTGGTGCACGCAACCATTTATAAGCAAGGTGCTGACAAGCATTGTTATTCATGTCGTGAGGCCAAAAGCCCATTAGAGACAGAATACTTTGGAGGTATATCGAGTCCTCCACCAGCCATATTAAATAAGGAGAATTAAATGATACATTTTAGAGATGCAGGTGAGGTTTTAAATATTTTAAGAGATATGGTAACATATATGTCTATACAAAATAAGAATGATGAATTAGGTGAAAGAATATTTAATAGAGCTATGAATGTTCTAAATGATAACGATAACACAAATGTGGGAGACATTAATGAAGAAATTAAACAGACAGGCAAGAAAGATAGCAATGAATGATATGAAGAGATTAAATATACCAACATATTTACTTAATGAGTATCATAGACGTAGAGTTAGGGAAGCATTAATTAAGAAGTAATTAAACACTTGGCTGGCATACCTAAGGTCAGGCGGGCGAACCTGTCAGGGCGTCTGAGGTGGTAGAACCTCTATTAAGAAAGACAATGTATGCCAACAATTATAACAGAGAGTGAGGTAGACACAAAGTCTTAATAAACAGATACACTATATTAAGTGATAATCTGCTATAGGTGGTTGGGTAGCCCAAGAGGCAAGTAGTTCTCTGTTTAATCATAAAAGAAAAGGAAAAGAATTAATAGGAGTTATTATGTTAACAGTTAAAGTTAAAAGATTGGGTAAAAATGGTAAAATACAGAAATATACTATGAAATTAAGAGATACACGTAACAATAATCTTGAATTAGAAAAATTAGCTGAAATAGCTGAAGATTGTTTTGTTGATCAAGAGAGAAGTTGGAAATAGTTATAACTAAATAAGGAGAATACATGGCAAACACTAGAACAATAAGATGGTTAGCTGGTGGTGGTTTTGTTGATAAAGAAGTAACTTCAGGAACTGTTGGACAATTAAGATGTGAATTAGATATTACATCAGGCGCAGATATTGCAGTAGATGGTACAAATGTAGCAGATACTCATGAACTTAACGATGGTTCCGTAGTGGCAGCTGTACAGAATAATAAATCTGGAGGAGGCTGCTAGTTTAGTGTAATCAAAAGGATTGGGGGGCAGAATCCCACAACACATACTCACCTATGCTGTCCCCTAATCAATTTAAAAAAGGAGAATACAAATGGAAAATATAATGTTTTTTACACCTGATATAGCAACTCTCATGCAAAATGTCTATTTAGGACCACAAGCAAGAGTTAAAGAATTAATTGATGATTTTAATTATACATATAGAATTTATATGAAAAAACCACTTGATGTTACAAAGAAATTTTATTGGAAACCAGGAGCTTATGATAATATAAAAGAAATTATATGGCATTTAAGTGATTTACATAGAAAAGCTAATTCTTTAACAAAGGTAGTACAAAGAAGTAGAGATGCTAATTATAGATTAAGAAATGTAGTGAGATCTATTGAAGTAATAGAAATAATATTATTTGATTTTAGAAGAAGAGGTTTAATGCAACAAGATAATACAGATGATGCTATTGAAGCTTGGAATATTATAAAAAATCATTTGATGTCTCAAATTGGTAATAGTAATAATTTTAATATATATGTAGAACCTATTGTGATAGATGATGAATTACAAGATTATCATATAAATGTCATATATAAATATAAAGATGTAGTAATGAATTATAAACATACAGAAGGAGATACAATAGCAAATATTGAAATACCTGGAGAAGGACATTTGACTGTAAAAATACCAGTATCTAGATTAATAAATAATCTTTTATCTAGTGAATTTGAAATTAGTAATTTAAATAATTTTACGAATCGAAGAAATAATAATAGAAAATGGGATTATACAATAGGTGGAGATTGGAGTAGTTATGATGGAATAGCTCATCCATATATTGCTATAAATGGTTCATGGTATTCTAATGGCCATAATGATTATTTTAGATATGTATGTGTAGGTAATCTAGAAACTGAAATAAGAGGATGTATTACTTCATTAGATTTTATATCATTAAAAGTTTTCTTTGATAGAATAATGACACATTATGATACTCAAACAGGACCTTTAAACCAAATAGATAGAACATTTCATGGCATACCAAAGCAATTAGAACATGATAATGAATTTTGGGATATTAGAGGTAGAAGAAGTTGGGATCAATGTCAATATCCTATTGATGATTATGATGATCCTATATGGGTAAAAGAAGAATCTTATTGTGCTACACATTGTTCATTGAAAGATAAATGTGATAAATATATAAGAAATTCTAAAATATTAACACCTGAAGAAATACAAAGAAAAACAATAGAGCACGCAACTATACAACTAGCCAGAGGAGGTAGATAATGGAAGTATATATTACTAAAAAAGACTGGGATAAAATAATAAATTATGCCAGATGTGCTTCAGATAAATGGGGTACAGAAATAGGTGGTATGGCAGTAACTATTCAAGATAAAGATGGAGATTGGCAGATTAAAGATCCTGTAATAATAAAACAAGAAGTATCAGCAGCTTTATGTGAATTAGATAAAACAGAACTAGCTAAATACTATAGTAGAATGGCTATCAAGTATAAAAATAAAAACATGAGATTCTGTTGGTGGCATTCACATGCTAAAATGGGAGCTTTCTGGAGTGGAACGGATACTAATACAATTGATGAATATGAAGATGGTGATTTAAGTTTTGCACTTGTAGTAAATGTTAAAGAAGAATATAAATGTAGAGTATCGGTATGGAAACCTTTTACAATACATGAAGATGTCGAAATTACTATTGTTAGTAAAGAAAAGAAACATAACATACCTAAAACTATATCAACAGAAGTTGAAGCATTATGTATTCAACCTAAACCTGATTGGTATAATTCTGGATCAAGTTATCTTAATAAATATGGGGTAAGCAATAATCAAACTACTTTATTTAGAGGTGAAGACCCTGTTGTAGAAGAGCGTAACGTAATATCAAATGCCTGGGTACAAATTATAGAGAAAGTAGATGAGGTTAATGCTAGATTTATTGCTGGAGAATATCAATATGATCGATATGCTAAAAAGATCAATGATATGAATAGAAGGCTTAAGAAAGCACAAATGCCTTTAAAAGTTACTCTAATACCTCAATGTAGTTTTGAAGAACTATTAAGTGTTCATGCTTGGGATTTAATTGAATGTGAACCAGGATATGAATCATGTGATCCAAGTGAAAGTTTAATAGATAATTGGAATTACAACAATTCATTTATAGGAGGAATGTAATGGAAAGAAATAGTAGATATGTTGATATAGTAAGTAACATGAATGACTATTCTTACCATATACTTGGTTGCGGGGCTATTGGTAGCTCTGCAGCCTTGCAATTGGCTAGAATGGGAGCAGAAAACTTTGCTTTATACGATGGAGATACTGTTGAAGAAGCAAATATAGGTGTAAGTCAATACAATATAAGTGATATAGGTAAATTTAAAGTTGATGCTTTATATAACCAAATCATAGATATTACTGGCAATACTGTAGCAGTAGATAGATATATTGGTATATTTCCATTATGCCATGAATATCAACCTATGAGTGAGAAAAACGATATAGTAATATTAGGTTTTGACAGTATGGCGTCAAGACTTACTGCTGTAACTAATATAACTAATCATAAAATGAAACCATTTGCTGTAATTGATGGTCGTATGGGTGCAGAACACTACCAGCAATATATATTGCCTAAACCAACATTAAAAGAATATCTTAAGAGTTGGTATCCAGATAGTGATTCTGATCCAGAACCATGTACAATGAAAGCAACAAGCTATTGTAGTAATATGAGTGGTAGCTTTATAGTAAATGCTGTTAGAAAGCTGATAACCAACCAACCTTATGATAAGAAACTTTCTTTCAACTTTCCTACGATGATACTTGGAAAATAGAAATAAATTACGTATATTATAACCCTATCTAGGGGAATTAAAAAATAAAACACGGAGGGTATATGAAATATCTAATGTTCGATTTCGAGCATGGTTCTCAGTCCATTGGATCTAAGGATCATGTCGAAAAGACACTAGGTTTACCTTTGTTAACTCCAACTACTTGGGATCAATTCCAAGATGTTATTGCTGGCTTGTATAAACAAGAGACAGTAGACAAGGAAGTTAGTATTGGTAATCTTAAAGTAAAACAATCAGAAAACAAAGTAGTACCACGTAATGGAACAATTATAGATGGTATAATATTAGACACATTTTCAGAATTGTCTAAAAAATTCATGCGTACATTAACAGATAAGCATGGTAGAATGAAACTAAACGAATGGGGAAGACTAAAAAACAAATTAGACACTTGCCTTGAGTTTATAACAAGATTACCTGGCGTTGTAGTATGCACATGTCATTCTAAAACAAGTACATTAGATGATGGAACTACTAAATTCACACCGTATATAGATGGATCTACTAAAGAAGATATATCTAAATGGTTTGATTTTGTATTCTACACAAAAACTACTGTTGATTCTGGTACTCGTAAAAGAAGTTATTTATGGGTAACAAGTAGAAGTGAACAGTATGATCATGCTAAAGACAGAACAGGTTTATTAGATGAGGAAATTCCTCAAGACTTTCAATTAGTAATAAACGCTGCTGTTAAAAGAAACTTCGACGGAGTAAAAATACTAGTTATTGGAGCTCCTGGAAGTGGAAAAACAAGAAGCTTATTAACGTTAAATAAGGAGAATGAAAATGCCAAGAACGATGACGGTAAATAAAGGTGGTGGAGTTAGTTATGCTGAAGGTTGGAAAACTGCTACAATATCAAGAGCTGCATATGGTGTCTTTAATGAAGCTAAATACCTTGATGTATGGTTTGAAGACCATCCAGAAAACTTCAATGCAAGAATCTATGCTAAAAAAGGTGCAAATGGAGAAGAATGGGCAATTGGCCAAGTATTCAGATTTGCAAATGCTGGAATAACTGGCGGCCTTGAAGGTACTGATGGTAAACTAGTAATCAAAATGGATGATAATCCATCTGAACTTGCTGGTAAATCAATTAATATTTATCTATATAAAGAAGGTAAGTATAGTAGAATATTAAAACAGTTTGCACCAATAGCATTCACTAATCAAGTAGAGGAATTCACAGATGATGATGTTGACTACTGGAAGGGTAGAGCTGAGAAATACTTTAATGATTATGTTAAACCTAAGTTAAACGGAACAAATGAAGGAAGCTCTGATTTTGTATCCTCCGCTTCAACTAATGAAACAAGTACATCAACAGGTACGACAAGTACTGATGATATACCATTTTAATTAGTTAAAGTGATAGGGGGTACAATTCTATAATTGAGAGAACAATGTTTTCGAGTAATTAAGAAAAACTACCCCCTATAAAATATAAGGAGAGGATATGAAATATAATAGTATAGAAGATGATTTACAATATATTATAGATATGTATTGGTATACAGAAAAAATTCATTGGGAAGAATTAAACAATCCAGATGACCATATATTTAACAATCTAAATAATGTTAAAAACTTTTTAATAGGGAGAAAAAATGATTAAAGAATTTGCGTTTGGAACTTCCAATAGACATCATTTTCAAGATGCTAATGATATATCTAACTGGCAAGGAATAGATAGTGATACATTTTGCTCTTTATATGATTATGATGATTATGTAAAAGAATATTATGGTAAACATAGTTCATTGTCAGGATTTGATGGTTTAATATATATGCCTGATGAATTCCTATTAGATGTTGATGGTGTTGATACAACACAAGCTAGAGATAAATTAGGTGGTTTGCTTATACGACTAGAAGAACTAAATGTTCCAAGTAAAGTTTATTTTAGTGGCACAGGATTTCATGTTGGAATACCTAGTACAGCATTTAGATGGAAACCTACTAAAGATTTGCATTTAAAAGTTAAAGATGCATTAACTAAAGCTGGTATATTTGAATTTGCTGATCCATCAGTAACAGATAAGACTAGAATCATTAGAATTGTTAATACCAGAAACAGTAAATCAGGTTTATATAAGGTAGAGATAGATAATAACAGTTTAACTAATATGTTTGAAGCTAATGAAGATGAATTTAAAGAACATATAAAGAAAACAGCTTACAAACCTGGTATATTAACTACTATTGATCTTATATGTGAACCTGTATTTGATGTGTTGGAAAGAACTAACAAAAAATCAAAACAAGTAGAAGCAGTAGAATTTAATAATCAAGGAAGAGTGCCTGATCCTATTAACTATCCATGTATACAAAATATGTTAAATGGTACAGGTTATGGTGAAAGACATATGACAGCATTGCGTATTGCTGCTCATCTTAGATGGAGATACCCAGAAGATATAGTAAGAATGATTATGGAATACTGGAGGCAAAGAGTTTCTGTTGAAAGAGAATTTAAGAAATCAGAAATGGATGCACTTGTTGAAGGCGTTTATGCTGGACATGGAGGACAAGGATATAGATATGGTTGCAATGATAGTATTATGGATAAACATTGTATTAATACATGTAAACTATATAAATCTAAGAAATCTACAAGCACTATGGATGCACAAGCTATGGAAAAAGAATTAATAGAGTTTTATGTTAAAGACCATAAACCTATTAATATAGGAACTTTATATGGACAAGACTTTCCTATATATCCAGGTGAAGTAGTTATTATACAAGCTCCACCAGCAAGTATGAAGACTATGTTATTACAAAACTGGATGGTAGCATTAAAGAAACCTACATACTTTATTGAAATGGAAATGTCTCCAAGGCAAATATGGTCTAGATTTGTTATGATAGAAAATCATTGGACTCATGAACAACTAATAGAACATTACAAACAATTTAGAAATGGTATGGAAAAGAAATTTGAATGGTTAACTGTTGATTATTCTTGCCCATATCCATATGAACTTGAAAAACGTATATCAATGATGGCAGTTAAGCCAGAACTGGTAGTAGTTGATCATATGGGATTGTTTAGAAGTAAGCAGAGAGATAACAATATGAAAGTAGAAGAAGTGTCTCAATCACTTATGGAACTAGCAGTAAAACATAATGTAGTAGTGTTTGCAGTAAGTGAAATAAGTAAGTCAGCCTTTAAAGAAGGTATGGACATATCATCATCTAGGGGGTCATTTAGAATAGCATATAACGCTAACAAACTATTATCCTTAACACCATATAGAAATAAAGAAAATGGATTAATAGAGATGATACAAGTTAAAAGTGATAAAAATAGGGAAAAAGAATTTCTTAATGTAAGATTAAACGTTAACAATGTGAGGATAGAACAATGAAACATAAAGAAATGTTAGACTTGATAGATAATATCTTTGACCATGTTACTAATATGCATACTAATGGACAAAAAGAATATGCAATGAATGAAGATAGTGTTTTTGCTAACTTTGAACGAATAGCTGAACAAACAGGTCAAGATAAAAAAATGATTTTATGGATATATTTAATGAAGCATATAGATGGTATTGCTTCATATATTAAAGGCCATAAATCACAAAGAGAAGATGTAAGAGGAAGATTAACTGATGCTATAGTATATTTATGCATATTATGGGGAATGATAGAATCAGAAGATGTAGGAAGTATAAGCAAAGCCAGACAACATATGATAATTAGAAAAGGTGATAGGAGAAAGAATGACTAGAACAACATCAAGAATGGCATATAAAAAAATCAATGAAGATGGTACTATTACATCTCAAAGTGATTATATAATGCATATAATAGGATTGATACCAAGATCAGACAAAGACTTTGGTATTACACTTAAGGAAATAGCTAGACAAACAGGATTTGAAATAAATGCTGTATCTGGTAGAGTTAATGAACTTAAGAAAAATGGAAATATCGAGGAGTGTGATAAGAGACGGTGTCGGATCACAGGTCGTTTAGTTACGCCAGTGACTGTCTCATAATATAGCTAAGATATAAGAGAGCCAATAACTGGTCCTATAAGTCCTAGTAGAGTTAAGATAGAAGGCCCATGAACTTGGTAAGCAGCTATCGATGAAAGTCTAACCGCGGTAATTCGAGTAGGCTTTATTAGGCAAAGGAATATGTGAGGCTCTCTTATTGAAAGGATGATATGGCAAGTTTAAAAAGAACATGGGGTAAGAATGAATTAAAGTTTTGTCCTAAAAATAAGAAGGTATGGCAATATAGATATGATACTAATAAAAATAAATATATTACTATTATACATAATGATATGCCATCTTATGGTTTAACAAGAGAGGAGATGCCAAATGAGGGTAACTGAATACATACATTGGATTAATAGAACCGACATAGGCATAGCTCAAAGAGAAAATGAATGGGATTATACACATTTAAGTATGAAAACACAATACAAAAGAGATAGATACCAATATCAATGTAAACTACAGGGAAAGGAGCCTGTCAAATGAGTAATACAATAAAAGAGTTTTTTGAAAAAGATAGATATATAGATGATTTAGAAGGATTAATTAAATACCAATATGCTTATGATATATTTATGGAATACTTTGATAAACTTCCTGATGATCTAAAACCTGAGTTACATAAAAGACTAGAAGGTTTGGGACTTTAATGTCAATATCAAAATATATTGGCAAGATATATTATAGATGTCAAATGTGTGATGATCTATCATTTACAGATAAATATAAATGGGTAGGAGATATTACTAAACAAGAATTAAACATATGTGCTAAATGTGCACAGAGAGAGGTAGGTAAAAAATCATGGCAGGAAAAAAGCCAACAAATAAAGAAATTGTCGCAAAAGTAGAAATGCTTAATAGAGTCAATACTACTGTAATACAAATGATTGAAACAGTAGGTACTATTATAAAGCAATATGTAGAATTTAAAGGAGATACTCAGGATTTCCACGAATACCAAAAGGAGATTTTAAATGCAAGGAAAAAAATCATTAAATCCAAATAATATATGGTTTGTATGTGATAAATGTGGGACTTCTTATGGTAATGATATGGAGGAAATAATACCACCAGAAGAGATAAAAGGTAGTATTGAATGGGCATATAGTCCAACATCATATAAAAACAGAATGGAAGCTTTAACTAAACTTAGAATAAGGGAGGAGTATGAAAATAAAAAGTGCAAAAGCAAAAGGAAGAGCTCTGCAAAATCTAGTAAGGGATAAATTAAGAGATGTTTTTGTAAACACAAACAAAATACCAAGACTACATGAAGATGATATTAAATCACAAACTATGGGAATGACAGGGGAAGATATAATTTTGTCACCAAAGGCAAGAGAAATGATACCATATTCATTTGAATGTAAGAATGTAGAAAGACTACAATTCTGGAATGCTGTTAATCAAGCAGAAAGTAACGCAACTGAAAAAAGAATACCAGCAATAGTAGTAAAGAAAAACAAACAAAAACCATATGTGGCAATACCACTTAACCATTTTATTGAAATTTTGAAAGGATAGCATGAACATAAGCCAGTCAGAAATAAAAGCAATAAACGAAATTGAAAGAATGATAAAAGCTAGCAGCTTAGAACAAATGAAAAAAATAGGAATAATTCAAAAAATAGAAGAAGAATTTGAAAAATATGCTTATCTTAAGAGCTTAATTGACATGAAAAGAGATGGACACATCTAGAATTGTTCACTCTGTATCTGAGTGAGGACATTCATTATGTGGTGGATGTCCTTCTCACTAAAATGTCCTACAGATTTACTAGTTTTTTTACCAGATCTTTCTTTAGGTGTGAAATAGTCTGCTGATTTCTTAGGCAGATATTTCTGTAAAGGATATAACATTTTATCTTTTAAAGCGTTTAATTCAGGAGTATTATATAAACCTAATTCTTGTCCAACAACAGTCATAAACCCAGTACCATTAATTATATTAGGGCCAGTTGTATATAACAACCTATGTAATTGAGTGTTCATTAATCTAACATATTCTTCTGTAGGATTATGTTTAGTTCTTTCAGCAGCAGCTTTATATTGTTCAAAATAAGAAGATAATTTGTGAGCATCTAATTTTTGAAAATTAACTAGATGTCCTAATTTCATTATATCTGATATAAAAGGACCACCAAATGTAGCAGTTATAGGATCTTTACCATAAAAAGCTTCCTTATCACCTTTTAAATATTTATCTAACTGTACTAATCTTTCATATGTATCATTTTGTACTAAATTGCTCCATTTTGCATTAGTAATAGCTCCAATACCAGTAACAGCAGTATATAACAAGCCTAATCTATAAAGTCTCCATGCTTCTGGTGAGTTCCATTCACCCTGTAATATCTTGTTCCCACCTTTAGATGCTAATTTTCTTTGGTATTCAAAGAAATTGATACCATAAGTTGAAAACTGACCTAATACAGATCCCATAGGAGATCTTAATATTTTAGGTTTAGCCCATGGATCATATAGGAAGTGTAATTCTTTAACAAGATTAGCAGCATAAGCAGAAGCTTGTTTTCTTTTTTGATCTTTAACACTCTTTAAAAATGCTTCAGAATTAACATCCGTAGTTTTAGCTTTCTTTAATGCTTTTTGTATTATTGCTTTATTTTTACTTAATTCATTATATTTCTGTGAAAAAGCTAATTTAAAGGTAAGACCCCTATTAATATTATTTTCAACCCATTGCATAGGTTTTCCGCTTATTCTTGCTATATCCTGCATCCAATCATTAAACTTGGCACCAATATTTGGAACTACTTCAGATACTTTACCAGAATTATCTATTTTAAGGTTACTCATCAATTCTTTTGGCATAGCAAACTCTTGAATATTAACAAATTCATAACCATGTCTTTTCATTTCTTCAGCTATCATATGTTTCATATCACCCGTTTGAAGATCTTTCATACCGTGATATATAGCTTCAGTCCCAAAATATACCCAGTTTTGTAATGATTGAGTAGCATTTCTTGCAACGGTTCTAACATTAAGACCTAGTTTAGATAAGAATTGCCATGATGTAATAGCTCTAGATATACCAGCTAGTTTACTAGTTCTAAACTTAGTACCTAACGCTGCATCATGTGTATCCATAACATAATCAGTTAAAATTTTAATATGTTGATCAAACTTAGGCCCTTCTAAGTTATTTAAATCTTGTAATGCTTTAGTTGTAACTTTACTAACTCTAGCATTGTAATTAAACCTAACTACATTATGAGCATATGTATCTATAATATCTATTACATCTTTTGACACTCTAACTGGAGTATCTACACCCCTTTCATATGCACTGCCAGGAACCTTTAATCTAGATGATACATCTTCTATCATTCTATCTATATATTTAGAAACTATTTCTGGGTTTTTATTGGCATAACCAGAATGAAGATCGTCATTTAACTTTGCAAACGTAGGAGCTATATCTAATACCTGCCTAGGAAAGTAGTTCTTATCATACTTAGGTGCAGTTTTAGGATCAAAATAATCAGCATATAATTGTTCTATTTTTTTAATTTTAAAATCAATAGGACTATTCTCGTTAGCTTCGTGACGCTTTAACATAGCAATATTATCTTTTAAACCATTTCCTAACATTTCCCACAATCTAACTTTTAAAGGTTTTCTTCCAGCAACACCTACATGCCATACAGAGGCAGCTTCAACAATTTCTGGACTGTATTTAGCATTTGTAGCACTAATATTCTCTGTTAATAGCAATTCAGGTTTACTCATAAGTTCCCATAAAGATTGTAATGTACTTAATGTAGAACCCTCAGAAGTTAAATCTGCTAATTCTTTGTCATAATATTCATTTGCTTTTGCAACCTGTTTATTATCTTTATATTCTTGCCATTTATTTATTCTTTTTTGAATTTCTATTTGAGCTTTATTTCTACCCCACCCCCACTTATTAAACATTGTTCTATGACCAGTAGCTATATTTAGGTTTTTATTTATAAGACTAATATCTGAAGTAACATCTTGCAAATTACCACGATAAAAGTTACTAGCATACACCATATCATCAAAAAACCTCTTGGTAACAGGATACTTATTAAGAACATTTTCTGGAAGTTTAAACAACCTGCCCAATAAACCAGGTGTTTTTTCAACATTATTAAGATAACTAGTCATTTCTTTTTCCAATTTTACTAACTCTTTAGCATTGGGAAGTCTACCTAATTCAAAGTTTAAATGAGGTAATACGCTTTCATAAAAAGTAACAAACTCTCTATGTCTGCCACCAGTTGTTGCCTTTATAACACCGTTTTCGAACCATTTTGTTGACAGTTCTTTTAATTTTTTAGCATTTTTTATATCTAATTGTTGTTCTTTGGTTGTTTCTACTATTGATATGCAATCCGCCATTAAACCTCCTTAACAAAACACTTTTGTTTTAGCATCTATTTTTTGATTAAAAGATTCAGCTCCTGTAGCCTCATTAGGTTGTATATTCTCAAATGCGTTCTTTTCTATAATTGGACCCTTCCTAAACAATAACCTTTGTTGAATGCTACTTCCAAGCAATATATTTGAATTATCCCTAACAACATCTCTATAGTTTTTATACCCATTAATTGAAGGATAATTCATCATTCCTATGTTTTCTGGAATGTAAGATAAAGGACTATAAGACCATGTAGCTAAACTAGTAGCATAGTTGATAATAGAAGGATCTACAACTTGTGTAGACATAGCTCCTATCAGGCTTCTTGGATCATCTGCAAACAAATGTCTTAATCTAGGATTAAGTTCTGTTTCTTGCATTCCAGGTTGCCATCCACGTATATCATCAACTAATGGAGCTCCTTTAAATATATCAGTTCTCATATTAGACATATTGCTCATCTGTCTATATACAAAGTTACCAGCTTCTCCAGGCATACCATTAGCAGCTCTATAGCTGTTATTATACCAACTAGTCATATATGAAAACAAATTAGATTTTTGAAAATCTGTTATTTGGTTAGTATTATTTAAAAACCTCATACCTACCTTTAATAATGAAAGACTATCATTTTTAAATCCTGGAGTAATTCTTCCATTATAATAAGTAAAATGATATGGATCAACAGCAGGAGCTATAAGTTTCCATATAAACAATTGTCCTGCACCTGCTTTATCCTGCCATTTTTTAAATTGAGTTTCAAGCATTTCATGAATCAATTGATTTGCTTGTTTGTGATCCATTGTCCAGTCATGTCCAGAAAAATGCTCTTTCCATGTTGTAGCTCTATATTTTTTAACAGCTTGAACATCAACATCCATATCTAAATTCTCTTGACCAGTTAATTCATCCCTAATTCCAACATTTTTAAACTTTTCTAACATATTATTCCAGATCATAAGTTCTAACTGATCTGCACTATGAACACCTTTTAATCTTATAACTTTACTATTTTTAACATAATTAACAAATTGTACAAAGTTATTACTAACAAACGCACTAACCTGTGCTGCATCATCAAACCTTCTATGAGTCTGATCTTTTGTAAGAGGTTTCTTTTTAGTCCCAGCATGTTTATTCCAATTTGGTGGAAGCATTTTACCTTTATAAACTTGATTAATAACACTTGATATAGCACCATCTCTTAATTTTTTAGCATATATATTACCTTCGCTCTTCTCGTTGTATAAAAGCTCTTTTTCTATCATATCTTTTTGTTCTTTTAAATTTTGAATACTTTCTTTGATAGAATCAACAAGCCAATTTTGTTTATTGACATAAGCATTTCTTAAAGCTATATTTTGTTGTTTTATTCTCCAATCTAACCAATTAACATATCCAAAGTTTTTGTCATTCTTATTTATTCTATTTATAAACTCTCCAGCCATTTCGTTGAAATTTTCTGAATACATATATTTAGAATAAAAATCATGATATTTCTGCAACATTTCACCTCTAAGTTGATGCGGAGCAGCTACAGACATATTATCATTAAAAGCTAAAACAGACATAGTTCTTTCAAATGGAAGCATATCTTGAAATAAAGAAACAGATTGGCCCTTTCTAGTTCCAAACAAATTAGGTCTCATTAAATTTCCAAATTCACCATATACATTTCGCATATTTCCATCTTTATCTTTGAAATATCCTTCTAAATCAGTCAAACTAAACTTTTGCTTTTTTATAGTTCTTTTTAATTTTGTATATACATGTTTACTTAAATCAGAAAATACAGCATCAAAATCTTTCATTTGAGATAATATATCTTCATATCTAACTTGTTCAGGCTTGCCTCTACTATATATTTGAGTTCCAAGTTGTAGCATTGCTCTATAAGGTTGAAGAGCTTCCATAACAATTGCTCTTTCAAGTTTACTAGGATTCCAAACAGTGTCTCCTCCTATCTCCCATTTATGAGACTCTTTATCTTTAGATGCTTTGGCAAATATACCTTCATAATTACCTATTTTACCATCTCCAAATAAAAAGTTTTCAAACCACTTCTGATTATATCTAGTATGATCAAAACCAGTTAAAGAATCTGTAATATTTTGTATATCATAAGCAAGTACTTTGCGCGCTTTTTTTAATTTCCCTGGATCAATATATAACTTTCCACCAGCATTATACCCTTGTAAATCTATAGCAAATCCATTAAGAGCCTTTCCATTAGTATCTCTTAATACATTTTCAAATGAACTATAATGTTCTAATGCTTGTAATAATCTTTGTGTTTTAATAACAGTACCGCGTAATTTTTCAGATTCAGCTAAATGTCTATCCCATTCTCTAACAGAAGCTGGATCAGTAAGTTTTAATGGAGAATCTAATCCCGCAGCACTTTTTGTAGTTAAACTTGTTTTCTTTGCAACTCCATCTGGATTTACCCTTAAAACTTCTCCTGATAACTTAGACCATTTATTAAGTATATTAGTTGGAGTATCCCACCAGAAATCGGTTTTATCTATATCAAAATCACCTTCTAATCTTAAAGCAAAATCTAAAGCATTTAATCTTACTTGATTGCCATATTCATTTCCTAATATATTCCGAATCCCAACTATTGCTATATCACCAGGTCTAGTTTGTGGGTTTCTTTTAAATGTAACAGCAATTTCATAGTTAGTGTTACTTTGCGTATTTATATCTTGCAAGACATTATATGCTTCTTTTAATGTCATACCTTCTTTAAAGGTTAATTCTTTTTTATACATTTGTCCACTTATTTTACTTTGATCTAATTCCAATCTATTTGCTATTGCATTATGAGCTTTACTACCCTCTATATATATGTGTTTATTATCACCTTTTGTATGTTCTAATATATAATATCCATCTGATTTCTTTTTAATTGTTTTAAAATTCTTCCCTTTACCTGCACCTTTCTTAATTTCAGCTAGTTGTTTATTAGCTGCTGCACGAGTAGGTACTACCCAAACATCTCTTTTCTTCAAATCTTTTGAAATCATAGTAGGATCTTTATACATTTTTACATTGTCTAAAACATTATATATTTCTACATCTTGTCCTTTTATATCTTTTCCTAAAATCACCTTGTCTGCTGTGTCTGCTCTACGATCTATTAAATGAAACCTATTTAAACTAATTAATTTATTACCAGCTACATAAGGTAGATCTGCTTGTCCATACTGATAAATAGAATTAGCATCCCCTTCTCTGCCAAATAAAGTAAATTTCAATCCTTCTCCAGGAGCATTAACAGACTGATTCCCATATGGAGTTTCAAGCTTCATTATTCCACCTTTATCAATCATTCTAGATTTAACCTGACTAATAAAATCAGGTAAAACCAACTGACTATTAATAAAACCATTATGATTTATCCATCTTGAATAAAGAGAGTTTGGATCTATTTCAGCATTCTTTTCAGACCAAAATTTAGCTCTAGATAAAGCAGATAATTCTTGACCTTTAGTAAATAAATAGTTTTGATCTTTATTTAAATTATCTAATTTGTCTGCTAATAGCCAATTAAACATTTCTTTAGATTCACGTCCACTTAAATTATTTGTAATTTGATATGACAAAGTAGCATTATGCTCAGGAGCTACAATAGCACCCAAAGATATATCTTCAAGTTTTAAAACTTCTCTATAATTATCTATAGTACTTCTATCTAACTTCATAAAACTATCCATACTATCAAATTCAGTTAACACTTTAGTTTTATCAGCAGTCATTTTAGCACCAGAGTTAAATAATACAGCATCTACGCCGTTCTTTTTAAAAAACCCTTGCATTTCTGGAGCAACTATAAATGCAGTTTTACCTAAAATAATAGCATCTCCAACTCTATGCACAATAGGCTTGATCCCCCCTAAACCAGTCATATAGGAAGCACCATTTAAAGTATATAAAGCCTCCATTGCCTTAGGGCTTACTGCCATATATGAATCAACCTTACTTATATCACCCCCATCAGCATATGTTAAACCACCTTTTCCATCAGGTTTAATCAGCTTTTCAGCTTCTTCTAATGCAATTTTCTCTTTATCTCTTGCATTCCCAATTGCTTCTTTAAGTTGGGTTTGTAAATCTTTTATTAAAGAAAACTGTCTGCCATCAACGCCAAAATTCTCATCTTCAGCTATAACTATTCTTAAACCACCATTCTTTTTCATAGATTGTAAAGCTTTATACTGAGAATCTTTTGGATCTAAATATTTTTTATACAATCCCATCATAATATCTAATTGATCTTCTGATTGTCTTCTCATACTTTGATTAGCAAACAGTTTAACTCTTCTTAGTAATTTAGCACCAGATACTGGATCTCCAGAAGCATTAATAGCAAGCTCTTTCCAATATAATGGCCCCATAAAATTATCCAAAGCCATTGTATGCAACAAACTTTCTAATGATAATCCAGCTTTTAAATGATCTTGTTCTTTATATTCCCATGTCTCATATTTCTCCATCTCAGTGACAGTAACCTTTTTGCCATTAACCTCTTTAACAATTTCAACTTCTCTTTCATTTTCTACTTTTTTGGCAATATTATTAAAATGAGCTTCAATTTCTTTTAACAAAGGTTTATACTTACCTTCTGTGTATTTTTCTTTAAAAGAATCAATTTTTTGTCTAGTTATTTCCAAAAACTTTGGAAGGCTTTCTTTCCCTATTGCAATTGCGTGATTAAGTCCAGGAACCTCTATAAGTAAACTTCCATGTGTTCTCAACTCATAGTCTAACTTTCCATGCTCATTAGGTCTATACTTTTGATCTATGAACAATTGAGTGTCATGTAATAAATTGGATAAAACTATTTTTGCACTATCAACAATCCTAGCGCTTTCCATTCTATTATTAACTCTCTGTAAATCATAATCAACAACTGCCCATTTATCTAAACCTACAGCTATATCTAGAAAATCAAAAAAATGATTATTATAAACTTGGTAATCAAACTGAGTATGTATACCATAACCTTCAGTTCCAAACAACCTTCTAAGTGTTCTTGTTTCTGTTGTAGCCCCTATAACTTTACCTATTTCAGCAATAAATTTTTCTTTTTCTTTGTAATTCATAATGCCATCACCTTTTGCTTCATTGGCTTTAGCTTCATTAAAATAGTGTTTTTCACCACCTTTTACTATATAGGCAGTATCTATTATATCAACTACATTATCTTTCTTAAAATCAACATCCTTATCCAAATTATAATCTTTTATTAAGGTTTGCTTTGTAGCTGTTCTATATATTTCGACTTCAGTAATTTTAGAATCTCTTCCACTCCTATATGTATTAATATTATTTTCAATTTTAGTTGCATCAGATGATGCTGCAATATCCCATGTTACTTCTGCAATAATTTCTTGTAGTTTTTCACCTAAAGCTTTATCTGTAGGTTCTATTTTAGTCACATCATTTTTAAAATCATATAACTTTCTATCATCTAAAGCTTTAATAATTTTAGAAGTAGAATGTTTCCCAGTAGAATATAGATAATATAAATAATCTAATTTTTCTCTATCAGCTCTATTAAAATCTTGACCTCCTTTAACCATCTCTAACTTTTCCATTAAGTTGTCATGAAATTGTTGTTCTCTAGATTTGTATATAGTATCTAACCTATTTACTAAATTCATAATATGACCTTGATTAAGCTGAGCGACAACTCCAGAAGGTTTAATAAATCCATTTCCTTGACCATCTACAAGAAATGGTTCAATAAAGCTTTTATATGATTTTAATATTAATTCTAATTGCTCAGTTGGAACTATACCTGTCTCATTAGAAGTTTCTCTTATGAAATCTTTAAGAGTTTCTGGAGTATCATGCTTTGCAAACATGTTCTCTCTAAGTTTAAATAACTTATTAGTTCTCTTATCAACAAGCTTGCCATCTGCATTTAATTTAATATTTTCCATATTAACAACTTGTTCTAAATGATTTATCACTCCTAATACATCAACTAACTGATAATTAGGTCCTAATAATCTATAGTCCAGCAATTCACCTACAGCCTGTCTGTCCATATGATTTAAAGGTTTGCCATCTCTTTTAACAGCAGAATGAGTAAATCTTTCCTGTGAATGTCTAATATATTCATCTATAAACAATTGTTGATTAGCTCTATCTTCTAATAAAAACCCTTTCATACCATTTCTATATAATATGTTTCTCACCAATCTAAGACTGTTTATATCAGTTATTTTTCCAACTTCACCTACATCTTTAAATAATACAGCTTTTGAATTAGGATCACTATATAATATCTCATGAAACAAAGTGGCCATTTGTCTTAATTCAGCTGGAACATTTCTTCCAAATTCTAAAGATGTAAACAACCTATCATTGTCAGACCAAAATAATTTAGAAATTAAATCTCCTAATTGAGATCCATCATGAACTTTATTTTTTTCATCAAAATGCCAAAGTTCTTTTGAGTTCCTTAAATCATTTAATTTAGTATATGTATCTCTAATACCTTTATGAAAATCTTGACCAACCATTAACTCATATAAGAACCCTTCTTTTGCTAATTCATTAGCTCTTGTTGCATGAGATTGAATTTCATCACCATATATAATCTTGTTAATTTCATGTTCATACCCATCAATAAGTTCTTTTAAGCCTTTAAATTTTTCATTAGTAACTTTTAATCTTGTATTTGCATTTCTATCAACATGTATATATCTTCCGCCAAACGCATTTAATATTCTTCTATATCTATCTAACAATAAATCATTTTCATATTTTATTTTATTACCCAAAGGATCTGATATAATATTATATAATCTAGTTAATGTATTTTTTTCAACAGATCTAGTAACACCTCTACCTTCTCCAGCTAAATGATTATATATTGCTATAGAAGCATCTACATGTGTATCAATAAGTTTTCTCATTTTTCCATCAGCAGCAGCATAAAATATATCGTCAATATGAGATAATCTTTCTATACCACCGGGTTTTGTAATTGCCTGAAAATCATGTCTTCTCAAAGCATTTTCAATTGCTTTAATTTGCTTTTGAGTAACCCTATCAGCATCTAAAACTCTATTTCCCTCCTTTGAACCTATAACATGATCATAAACGTTTTTAATATAATCATATATAGGATTAATTCCTTGCTCGCCCCTAACACCTTTTCTTTTTCTTCTAGGATTAGTCCCATCATCAACAACAATAACTTTATTTTTTTCTAAAATATCTGATATAGCCTGCATATCATCAGTAGATTTTAAATCCCTCAAATGTTTTGAAATTAAAAACTCTGCATTACCAGTAGCATTAAAATTGTATAATTGTGGATCCATTTTCATGAGTTTTAAATACATGTTTATATCTCTTAAATCTTGACCAACAGGTTTAGTATCTGTTATATTAACCTTTTCATAACCACCAGTTGCATTTCTATATTCAAGAACTCTTCCTTTTTTAGTCATATATGCGCCAAGTAAAGTATGGAATATTTTATCTTCTAAAGGTATCCTATCATCAAAAACCATTTCGTAGTTAAATGCCATAGAACCCATTAACATTCTTCCAGTTGAACCAGTTAAATCTGAAGCCATTTCTTTAAAGAACTCTGGAGCCCAACTGAGACTAAAGTCTCTTTCAACACTTTCTAAAACCCTTACTAATTCTTTAGCTCCATCTTTTGTTTGTCCTAAAATATCTATATCAGTTTTAGTAGTAATACTTTGTTTCTTCATTTTATCTCTAAACAACTTACTTCCAGTTCTAGCATATAATGATTTAGCAAAAAGAACTATTTCATCTCTAGCATTTTGATTGTCAAGATCATAACTAGCATAAGGTCTTTTCTTGTCCATAGAACCTTTCATCCTAGCAATAGCAGCTTTAACAATACCACCTTCTTCCCAAGATTTACCACCAGGAACATATTTAATAAGGCCTAAAACACTACCTAAAGCCATAGCATGTCCCCATCTACCAACAAAATCCATTTCTCTACCTTCTTCCATAGATTGGAATATTTCAAATGGGGTTTCAACAGCAGCAAAAGTCAATCCCTCAGCAAATGAAGTAGCTAATACAGATGCTATTCTACCAGCGCCTGCTTGACCACCTAAAGCTAAAGCAATTCTAGCTTCTAATGTAGCAATAGGCAATGTAGAATTAGCAGATATTCCAGCAGCATTTTGTATAATTTGTTCTAACCTATCTAAATTAGCAGTAGTAGGTTTAATACCCATATTTTTTAAACCATTAGATATTTCTTGTCTTATATTTTCACTAAATCTTTTAGTATACGCTTCTCTTACCTGTTTATTTGAAGTTTTTCCACCAACTTGTAATATATCATCAGCCCATGGTTTAAAAAAGTCTTCCTGTTTATTTCTAGATAATTTTTGAAAGGCTTTATATCCAGTTTTAGATGCTCCAGCTTCACTAGCTAAAAACTTACTACCTTTTTTAACAAGTCCTTTAGAAGCAGCTTTAGCTCCAAATCTACCACCAGCAGCTAATGCTCCTGTAGCTCCTCCTGTTGCTACCATAGGACCTAAGAAACCTAAAAAACCACCTAATCCTGCTCCAGCTCTACCAGCAAAAGTTTCAGGACCTTCTTCACCTGTTAAAGTTTCCTCTATTGGATCAGTCCAATCTGCCCAACCTAAAGAACCAAAAGACAAAGAGTCCATCGTTTCCCATAAGAAATTGCCTAAAAAGTCGTATGCTGCGTTCTTTTTCTCTGTAGGTACCTTAAGACCAGGGCTACCTGAATATCTATCGAATATGGACTCATTACGGGCTTGAGGAACTACATCATTAGATAATTGTTCTGATATATTATTTCCCGCTCTTTTTAAAGTTATATAATTCTTTATCTGAGTTTCGTTCCAATCAATACCTTTGGAAAGAAGGTCTTGTCTAAACGCCTCTATCTGCTCTCTACTAGCCATATATCCCCTATTCGTATAAGTTGCTAAGTGCTATTTTTTGTAATCCATTAGCTGCTCTTAATTGATTCCATCTTTTTTTATATTCTTCAAATGCTCTAACTATATCTCTAACTTCGTTTCTATTAGCAAGAACACCCCTAGTTCCTTGAGCTCTAACACCACCACTTAATTCCCATGCTATTGATAACCCTGGTGTAACTGCAGCTAAATTAGATAAAGGAGCATCCTCAAACTCTGAAGGAGCATTAGGATTCATTTTTTGATTAATTATATTTTGAACGTAAGATTGAAAATCAGTCATTTCTTCAGGAGTTGGAATATAAGTCTGCCTATTCAACTCGCCCATTCTAGATCTATCAATATCTGGATTATTATCTATCATGCGTTCTATATATTGCCTAAAACCTAAACTACTAAGTTCTTGATTTAATCCATAATAACTTGCATTTTTATAATCTTTAACCTGTTCTGTTGTTTCACGACCTTGGCTATTAATTGTTGTCTTATCAACTTTAAGATATTTATTATATTTTGTTTTACCTGTTTTTAAATAATCTTGTCCAAATTTCAAATCACGAACTCTTGCTTTTGATATACGAAGTTCAGAAACTTTTTCTCCTGCGGGAACAGCAGACACATCAAACAATTCTGATTGAATTTCAAAAGCGTCTGGTGTATAAAAATCCGTATCATCTCCAGATCCAAATATATTAGTATACGAAGAATTAATCTCATCATACTTCTGCAATCTTGTTTCTACACTAGCTGGATCAATAAGCTCTAGTGACTTACTAACTTCATCATAAGAAAAGCCAGTTATACCAGCTAATTCTTGTGTATTTTGCTGTTGAACTTTTATATGACCATCTTCTATTTGATTTAATTGTTGCATAGTAATATATGCTTTTTGCATAGTATCAACACTATCTGGAACAAGCCCAATACTAGCACTCTCCCTTATTCTTGCTAAATTTATAGCATACTCTTCATTATAAAAACCAGAATTAGAATTTGATAATAACGACTCTGCATGTTTTGTATCTGTGGCGTTTCCATCTGTTATTAAAGCATCTTCTAACTCTTGATTTCTTAACATAGATTCATATACCTTTCCTGTCATTCTAACAAAACCAGCATGACTATCTACTTTACCACCACCGCCAGCATAGATTTGCATTGCAGTTATTAGTTCGTTTTTAATATTTGGAATCCAATCTTCCATATCGCTCCAAGAATCTAATAAATCTACAAAACCATTTCTAACTTCTTCGTTGTCAGATGTTAAAGCTCCTGCATATAATAATGCTGGAACATCAAACTTAGTCATATTAGCTACAATACTAGAACCAACACTATTCATTACTTTATTATTACTTTGTTCAGCACTAGCTAATTGCATTTGACTTAATTTTAGTTGTGTTTCCTGTATTCCCTGATCTTGAGCCATAACTGCTAAAGCTTCTTGTAAATTATAACTACCTTCATCAAAACCAGCTTTAAATGCATCAGAAACATTATAATGCTCACTACCTTCAGTAAGTTCAAATTTACTTAAAGAATCACTATATTCACTACCTTTATCAATTATAGCTTTGTATTCATCATCACTAAAAAGCCAAGCATCTTTTCCAGTTTCTCCAGCAGTATAGCTTCCACCTTGTGTTTGTGCTTTTTCTGCTGTTTTTCTACCTAAGTTATATTCAGCAATAGCTGTATCTAGTGTACTACCAATAGCTTTAGATTCATTTAACATAAGTTGTAATTGAGTAGATAGATCAGCATTACCTGTTAATGCTATTATTTCATTTAAATTTCCACTTATATCAGTTCCTGGCAAATCAACACCTTGTTGTTTTAAAAACTCTTTATCATGATATACTTGTTGTAATTCCATTTTCAACAACGAATCTAATACATTAGTTTGCCTATCTGCATCATCTTTTTGTTCTTGAATCTTATTTTGCATTACAAAATCAAGAAATCTATCCATACCATTAGCCATAAATCTTTCTCCTTCTCTGAATTAATTCAGGTTTTCCACCATATATACTAGTAAAAGTACCATCATTAATAGTATTAATCATCTTTCTATAAGGTAATCCACCAGTTAATTTTAAAATATTATTTCCCATTCTTTCCATTCGTCCTTCATTATGCAATCCTCTATCTTTAAATAATCTTCCATTTTGAAACCATTTATCAGCATAAACATAACCACTATTAGGCATTAGTTTACCAGTATTTTTATAATTATTATGAATAGTATTAAACGGTACTACAGGTTGATCTGTAAATCCTACATCAGCTAAGAAATTGTTTTTAACCAAACTATTTCTTAAACTCTTTATAGATATTCTTTCCATCTTTTCCGTGTCTAATAAATCAGGATTACTAAATAAAAAATCTGCATCCCAAGTATCACTCTTCTCTGGCCAAGAACCCCATAAATAAACATCATAATCTTTCATAGCGTTTGACATAGATTTTAAATAGTTTTTTACCCTATCTACTGTTGGCCTACCTCTCTTTGCATCTGACTTAAAATTGCCTATCTCAAAATGTCTATAATTTTTTTTCATTTAACTCCAACCAGCTATAACAGGATCTTCTTCTTCGTCAGCTGGTGGAATCCACCATTCGCTATCTGGATCATCTATATTAGGAACACCATCATCATCATCATCATCATACCATTCTTCTTCATATGACTCCCCTTCATAATAATCTTCATCAAACTCTGGGTCTGTAGATTCTCCCTCATAATAATCTTCATCATATTCTTCTTGTTCTTCTTGTTCTCCTTGTTCTTCCTCTTGCTCCCATTCATATGATTCTTCATCATATTCTTCACCTACTTCAGGATCATCTTGAGCTCCCCAATCTTCTTCATCGTATCCACCTTCTTCTTCTTCTTCAAAATCTTCTTGTTCTTGTTCTTCTTGCTCTTCTTCATACTCTCCTTCATCACCAGGATCATATTCTCCACCTGGATCATATTCTCCTTCTTCTTCTTCATCATATCCTTCTTCTTCTTCATCATATTCTTCATATTCATCATCATATTCTTCGCCTTGTTGTCCTGATTGTTCATCATAACCTTCTTCATCTTCATATTGAGAATAATCATCATCATAACCTTCATCATATTCTTCTTCATCATATTGTTCTTCTTCTGGTGGGTCTATACCACCTGAATCATCACCACTACCACAACCAGGCTCACCAGGTTCACATTGTTCCTGTTCTAATGGAGGGCCAAATACACCACCTTGATCCCACATACCTAAAAACATATCCATACCTGCAGCTTCCATGCCTGGAACTTGACCAAGCATCATATCAAGCATATCTCTTAAATTTCCACCAAATGTTTGACCAGATCTTGGACCAGTTGTTCCTTCTTTCCATTCTTTAGCATATTCATAAATATCTCCATATTTGCCAGCTAAACCAGTTAATACACTTTCTGCTGTTATACCACCTGTACCACCTATTGCATTTCCATCTGCATCAAATTCAGTACCAAACAGTTGCGTAAATATTGGTTGAAGCCATTGTGGCATAGGACTACCTCCTGAAAGAAAATTATTAGTAGCTGCTTTGCCATATGCTTCTTCCATCTCACTAACTATATCAGACCACTTTTCCTCACACTCTATATCACCTTCTTGACATCCAAATGGAAAGCTCATACCTCCACTACCAAACATTGGATCAGTTTGAAGGAATTCATCTAAATTATTAAAAGCTCCCATACTAGCTAATTGTTGTATTTGTCCAAATAAATTTTGTTCATAATCTCTATGCAAGCCAGCAATACTACCTGACTCTTCCAAGTCTAATAATTGAGATTCTATACCTAATTTTTTATAATAATCTTCTGTTAATGTATCAGCATAACCTGCTGACATTCCAGTTCTACCTATACCAGATCTTATATCTTCTGCAACGGGAACACCAGTTTCACTTAATGTGCCTCTTGCAACATCATATTCTTTTTCTAATAATTTTTGTTTTGTAATATCATAAGGATCAATATATGCACCATATTCAGATACCCACTTAGAAATATCTATATCTCCCAATTCACTTTGTAAAAACATGCCCAATATATCTCCTGGAACAGGAACATATTGATCGCCTGCATCATATAAATCTTCATAATCTTCTACATCAGGTTGATAAGATGTATATTGACCAGTTCCAGCACCTGATTGACCAGTAAAAGGAGTTCCAAAATAATAACTCTCATAATCTTCTTGAGTCATTGTAGGAACACTTGTATCCTCTAAATAATCTTTATAATAATGTTGTCTCCAATATCTGTCCCAATATCTTTCACTTTTTCTAGACATAATATCTCCTTAATCTAAACATATTTGAGCACATTGTAAATTATCTCCTAAACTTTCATAACATGATTGTAAACATTCAGAATAAGTTTCATAATCAGTTTCTTCATCATATGAAAATCCAGTTTCCTGTTCTGCTCCCCAATCACCCATATCATCAGTAAAAGCTCCCATACCTGCTAAAGCAATATTTAATTGTAAAAAATTATCTCCAAAACTACCATATAAATCTTGTAATGATTGACCTTGAGTTGAAGCTATGCTTTGAAGACCACTAGAATATCTATCCCACGCACTAGTATCTACATCAGCTAATCCACCTGTGCCACTAAAACCTCTTTTACCTCTTATTAACTCATCCTTAGGTTGTCCTTCTAAAAATTCAAGCTTTAATTTATCTCTTTTAAGTCCAGACTCTCTTTGTATTCTACTATAATCAGCTTCATCAAATGATAATGGAGCAAAATATTGTCCATATTGAGCCATCCAAGCATTCATTTGACCAGGATCAGAAGTGTCTATATTTTCATTTCCTTCTAAAAAATATGACATATTTTGTTGCCACCAAGCCATTAATTCATCAGGATCACCAGATTGTACTGCAGTATAATACTGCTCACCCATTTGCTCAGTGCTACATGGTACTACATTTCCTTGTAAATCATAACATAAATCAGGCATTATTATTCTCCTATATCCACAGGATCATTTACACTTTGACCTGCAAATAAAGAATTATACAAACTATTATCGCCAAAATACCCAAGTTCATATTGTTGTTGTTTATTTAATATTTCATCCATATTTTTTCCAGATTTTAATTCATCGTGGATATGTTTAATCCATTCTAACTCAGTATCAAATTCTCCAGGAATATTAAGCTCTCTTGCTCCAAACATATCTTTTATATTATACCAACCTCTTTCAAAAGGACCTAAATCTTGAGTCCTCACGCCTTCATCCCAATCAAATCCTCCAGCTTGACCATATTGATACATACTACCTGCAATATCCCACATTGATTGTTCTATTGAATCGTAATGACCTTCATATATTTTATCTTCTATACCAGTCAATTTATCTGTAAATATATCTTTATTGAATTTAAAATCAAAATCAGGTTGATCAATATTTTTAACCCAATCTGTAAAATTATTATCCCATAAATAATAATGATATGCTAATTCTGATGTAGTTTGATATGCTGCTATTGCATCTTCAACATCACCAGTAATTAAAGCTAATCCTCCTACCCCAATAGCTACTTCTTGTGCATTCTCTTGAGCACTATCTATATAATCTTTATACTCAGCAAGCATGCGATCAATATATTCACGCTTCTTTTCATTCTCATTATATTCATCTATTGCTAATTTTGCTGTTGCTACTGAAAGGCCCATTAATAACTCCTAATGTTTAAATTACATTGCTTTACATCATTTTAATATACTTATTACTACATATTTATCCAATTAATAATTTCACTTAAAAGTTTGTTCCAAAAAATACTGCATTATCTGTTACTGTCTCATAAGTTAAAGTAAGTTTTGGGTCTCTACTTGTTCCTGTATAGTCTGCATAATAGCATTTAATCTTAGTATAATTGCCACCAAGTGATGGAGCACTATTTGAATGGTCATAATAATCCCCCATTAAACAAACTGTAAAAGTTCCACTTCCTATCTCATCTTGTATAGCAGTAAGCCCATCAGCATTTATAGTAAAAGTATGATACCCTGCTGTAGTAGACACCTCTACATATGAAGTTATTTCTGTGCCAAGTGTAGTAGATGTTCCTATACCCACATAACAATTTCCATGGTCTGCTAAGCCTCCTGCTAAGGCAGTTGCTTGAACTAATGTTACTCTAGCACTATTTCCTGTAGAGCCTAGATTATCTAAATATAACTGAATCGTAGCACTTTCTAAAGTCCCACTTTCTCCTGATAAATCAAATGGGAAATAAGACCTTCTACAATAAAAAGTATTTCCACCTCTACCACCTGAGTATAGATTATATACTGCAAAATCATTAGATGGAGAAGTCCTGCTATAAACACTTCCAGAAGAAGATACATCTCCCCTAGCATTTGCCCAACTACTAGAATCTGTTTTTTGAACATATAAATCGTCTGTGTCTGCATAAATTGTAGACATTATAACTCGACCTTTGGCATATAATAATTATTCTTAATAAGTGTGTACATATTTTCTTCAGGATTTACAGATATTTTATCATAAGAAACTAAGTCAAATGAATATGGATTATATTCTTTTTCCTCATTATTCCAATAAGTTATTTTTCCTCCTGTTTTAACCTTAGATAATGAAAAGTCTTTAAATTTATCTAAATTTTCATCTCCAAATGTATCAAGGAATATTCCATCATAAGTAGATAATCCACTTACTTGACTCCAATCTCCTTCAATAATAACTACGTTAGACTTGTTACTTGCCCATATATTTAATTTTTCAAGAATCTGCGGGTGTATTTCAACTATCGTATGAGAATTTACACCCTGTGCTTGTATATAATCTGCACATATTCCCATACCAAATCCAATTTCAAGTATATCACCTTTATTATGACATAAAAATTCTGCTGACTTCTGCATAATAGATGATTCCCAATCCATCATTACCTCTATTCCTTTTGAATCTACTATTTTACTATCAAAAAACTCTAAATTATCATCTTTGAAAGCCATTATGGTGTAGCAAATGCTAAAGAAGCAACCCCATAACATTGTTGGTCAGTAGAGTCCCAATAAAATGACACTATATCTACTCCATTGTTTGTAAATGCAGGAACACTTCCTCCTGCCCACATAACATCTGTTGTAGTTCCTGCAGATTCGTCATGTTCCCACACTTTCCAATTTGTAACATCATGGTCTCCATTGGTAGTGCAGACCAATGTAAAATTCCCTGAACCTTTAGGAAATATAAGATTTATAGTAGTTATATCTCCTGTCATTTCAAGCCTATATTTATTGCTATGCCTAAAATCTATATCCGTATCATCTGTTCCACCTGAAGCTATAACTCCCGTTGCACTAAAAGTTGCTTCCTGTCTAGTAAATGTTGCACAAGATGTTTTGAAAAGAACTTCATTTCCATCATCTCCATATTCTGATAATGTCATTACATAATCACCACCAACAGTTATCCCCAGGCTATCAGCAATAACTTCTTTTATGTGAGTATCCCCACCACCATCTAAATATAACTTTTTAGTTGAATCCATTTTTACATCACAACCTGAAAGCAATAAATCTCCATCAGGGTCTAATGTTAAATGTCCTGCAGCTCCATCAGAATCTACTGTGGCTATTGTTGTTGCACCATTTGCAGCAACAGTCAAGGTGCATAAATCATCAGTATCTCCAGCTAAATAAAATTTTGTTATACCAGTTGCTGGGTCTAATACTAAATCTCCATCTACATCTAGTGTTAAATGAGCTGCAGTAGCATTATCATCTACTGTGCTTAGAGTTGTTGCTCCATGTGTAGTTGTTCCTATTTCAAAATAATCACCACTATCTGCAGAACTTACACACCTTATATCATGTCCTCCATCTTCTATATCTAAATATAATCCAAAATTACTATCAGCTCCACTAACATCAAAATAACCTCCATACTGCAAACTAACACCATTAGTATTTCCTAATAAAGTACATTTATACCCATAATTATATAATCCAAAAACAGCAGCAGCATCAGGTTGAATATTCATATCAATATCACATCCTATATTACTTAATGTATATGTAGCAACTGCTCCCTTTGTACTATCCCAATCTAATTGAATTCCATATTCAGTACCTTGTAATTCTGTCGTTATATTTTTATCAATATAAACCTTACCATCATCATTTGGAAGAGTAATAATAAAATCATCAATAGGTTTAACTGTTAAATCTCCACTTGGATCTAATGTTATTCTATCTGTATATTTAACAATTCCAGATTCAAACATACAAAACTTACCAGTATCTTTTGTGATTTTTGTTTCTTTACCAGTTAATAAAGTAGAATTTGGTTTATTAACACGTCCTTTGTGACCTATTACAGAACTGTTTCCAATTTTATACCATTGATTGAATGCTTTTCCAAATAAATTAAGTCCTTCATTAGTCATATAAAATGATAAATCTCCATTAGAACCTTCGTTAATATTAGGATTTCCTGATTTAATACTAAGACGACTATTTATAGAATTGCTTTTTTTTGAATTAACAATAGCCATTATTTAACTCTTTTATTTCTATAAACTAAAGATATATCATGTACTTCAAATCTACTAACACCTCCAGCGCTTTCTAATTTAAAAGCAAAAGAATAACTAGATCTTGCATCTGATCCAAAAGTAATTTCTTGCCTTGTTAATGTAGTAGCATTTGATAATCTGCTTGTTATAACATTATTTCCTTGATATACTGATGCATCTTTTACTGTAGCTTTTGTCCAAGCTGCAGCTCTATTTACTTTATAATAAACATCAATATTATTATTACCACCTAAATAAGTAATATACATCTTATATATTTTCTTTTTAACATTAGGACCTGAATCTTCAACTGATGTTTCTGTAGCTTTAGGTGTAAAGAAAGTATATTCTTTACTTTCATATAATACTTTTTGATTCACAAAATAAAAATTACCATCTATATCTACTGGAGTTTCACTTTTCCATGTTAACAAACTAGAACCAAATTGAGGTTTTAAATTTGAACCATAAGCATTTCCAGTTGATGCATCAGCAGTAATGCTAAACTTACCAGGAATAGCAGTATCTGTACAATCTAAATTAAAAAACTTACTACCAGAAGTTCCACCCACAGCAGTTATAGGATATGTTATATGAGTTTGTAAAAATATTTTTTCTTGCATGCTAAAATTACCCATATTAGATAAATATTCACGTATATTTGCTACCAACCTATCATTTCTAACTGCAGAAGAGGCTGTACCATCAGTTTCATCTGTATAAGTTCCTTCATAATTAGAAGAGTTTCCTGTAAGATATGTAAAAGTATATCCATATCCAGAACCAACAGCACTATCCCACATATGTATATTAATAGGAATATTAGATTGCGTAGAAGCTTGTCTATCTAAAGTCAATCTATATTTTAAATTTACCTGTGATGTTCCTCCTATTAAAGTTTGATAATTTAAGAAAGACAAATTACCTTGAGATGCAGAAAATGTTGTATCTCTTGAAAAAGCTATAGCTGTTGCTCCAGGATGATCAGTAGCTGTAAAACGAGCATAAGAAGGAACAGTTATTTGAGTTAAATCATAAGTTGGATCTGCAACTATAGACTCATAACTAAAATTCCAAGATCTAGAAATGGAATCATATTGTCCACTATTAGTATAATCAGTATTAAATTGTGGCGTATTAAATCTATCTAAAACTTCTTCTGCATATATTCTCCATTGCCAATCTGGAGTATCTGTTTCCCATGAAGTTGATAAAGTGGTAGGTAAATTAGACACATTTTGTATACCTATTGATTCATCATTCATTCTTACCCATCCAGTACCATCTCTATATATAAAAATATAAGCACAATCTACATTTGGAATACCAGGTGGATATACATATCCATCACTAGCAATAGTCTGTGTGTTAAATAATACTGGAAAAGATCCAAATGAATATTTAGGATGAGTTCCTTGAACTTGATAGCATGTTATAAAATCTCCAGATTGACTACTTCCACTTAAATAAATATCATTCTCTACATTAACTCCTTGAGAAAAGAAAGAAGCTCCTGAATTTTGTATTGTAGATTTATAAAATATCGAACCACTTTCAACATCAATTATAATTAATTCTTTTCCATCTGAATCTGCGGTAAAATCATCATTATTATATTTTGACATTATTAAAAGAAGGTTTTCTTTTGAATCAAACATTAATTTACTATTTACACCATAAATACGATTTTTCCAATCTCTAATGCTAATTTTATCTTTTAAGAAGTTATAATACTGTTCTCCATCATATCCATAAACACCACTTTTATTTAACCAAAATACATATTTATTTGCTTTAATAACATGTAAAGGATTAATCACTCCATAATTATATTTTGTATCTTTTATAAATTCATATTCAGCAGAGCAATCTATTACAAATAAATCATCATTTTTAAATACCAACAATTCTTGACCGTAATTTTCAAGTTTAACTATGTCTTGACCGTCATCTGACATAATTTCTAAAAAGTTTTTAGGTGAAAGTATATCAAATCTATTAACACCAGATTTAACTATCCTATCTGGTTTATGAATTATTTTTTCTTTTTCTTCAAACAATTGTGGATTACTATTATTAAAATAACTTACATTGCCTGTATATAACCTTCTATTAACTATAGCAGATGTTTTATACCATAAAAATGAATTATCATCATGTTTAATACCATTTTTCATTCTATATGTAATAACTGGAACTGAAACAATTCCCTCTATCCACTGATCACTACATCCATTATCTCCTGTAGCTATACTCCACTCAGAAGATTCTAGTTCATCATGTGATTTACTTATACCATGTTTATCTTTATCTGAAGAAAAATTAATTGTAGATAAATATAAAGGATCTTCAATAGGTGCATTATCCATATATGTTATCCATACATTTGCTCCAACAATTCTTGGATTCCAAGCATCAAAATTAGCAAAACCATCATTAACACCTGAACCTCTAATATCATCAATAGCAACCTCTTCTGCTGAACTAGTAGAATATACTTCTTCTGTTTCTGCTGATTTAAAACATCTACCTCTAAAGATTTTCCAATACATATATAATGCTTGATTATTTGCTCCACTATCTGCACTCATAGTAACATAATTATTACCAGTTGATAATCCATCATGAGTTAATAAACTTACTCTAGATTCTTGTCCATTATCAATATCATCATATATAAAACTAATTCCTAATCCTATTTTTTCATGTTCTGCTCCTGATGCAAATTGCCAATCTCCAGTTTTTGCATTAGCAGCATGTCCTAATGTAATATGTATTTTATGATTTTGACTAATAGCTGAAGTACTACCTTCAAATGTGCTAATGCTAGTAGCATCTGTATCTACTCCTAATGTACCGCCAACTTTATTAAATGCATCCTTTGAATTAGTTGTTATATGTTTATAATCTTCAGGAGAAAAACAATGGGATCTTAATGCATACCATCCGCTATTTATCTTATATCCATGTAATATATCATTATAAAAATTAACTCTATCTTCTATATAGTATAATCCTATAGGTCGTATACATCTATCATAATCCCATGTTTCAGGTGCTTCTGGCATAAATCTTAAAACGCCATTATCATAAAAAACATTTCTCACTAATACATTTTCTATATCTGAATGACCAATATTATCTTGTTTGTAATTCCATAAATAATTTAAATCATGATACCATGGATCTTTTCCAGTAAAACTTCCAGAATAAACACTTGATCTTGTAGCATTTCCACTACCAGAAGAAACTGCATTTCCATAAAAACTTTTAGCATCAGTTAAATTATAAAATCCAAACTTACTTTTATCTTGAGCTTTAAATAGAAATCTTCCATTTATATTTTGTTTAGTACTTGCAATTCTATGTGCATCTGATGCATTAGGGTTATATATAGCATTTATAGCATAATAAATTTCAAGATCACCTCCAGTAAGACCAGTAGCTCCTTCTACTGTAAATACTGTTCCACTAGTTACACTTTTAACAAGAAAATAATTACCTACCCAATCTGTTCCTGTAGCTTGTTTATATACTAATATAGTAGTTCCAACTGAAAGACCATGAGGATGTGAAGATACAGATGTAATTGTTCCAACGCTTGATGATACACTAACAGTGGCTTTATTGCAAGTTTTAAATCCATAAGATGGATTAACATAATATAAATTACCTACACCTTCATCAAAATATTCACTACTAAAACCAGCAACTGACTTATCCATTAAATCTGGACGTACAAATCCTCCAGATACAGTTAATTTCCCAGGGCTAAGATTTAAAAAACCGTCTAAATCAACGGCTTCATTTTCTGCTATATCCCTAGCATCTGTAACTTTATTAATACCACCTGAGAAATCAACTATATTATGGATACCTTTGGCCATGGCCTATTTTTTAATCTTATCAACAATAGGTTTTAATACCATATCCCACACTAAATCATCTTTTTTAGATGGGGAAAGTTTAATAGCTTTTTCAATAACATATAAAGCTAATAAACACCATTCCCAGTTTGATGTAATAAATGATAACATATTATCTCCTTATTTTTGTTTTAATTTCTTCTTACAACAATCACAAGTTACAAAATCTCTTCTTGGATGTGCAACTTTTTCTAATTTTTTAATTCTTCTCTCATGATCACTAGCAATTCTTTTATCAGAAGCTTTTTCAATAGCTTTCATGACTTGTTTTAAAACTAAATTGATTAACATTTTTTGACCTAACATTTATTTTCCTCCATATATAATATAATATCCAATAGCAAAAAATACTATAAAACCTAAAACAAAAGCTGTAGGTTCAGTCATTCCTGAACACCCAACCATGTTAATATAGCCCCTATTATAAAAGTTAAAGTACTACCTATTGATTTCATAGCTGTAATACTGTTTTCAGCAGATCTTAATCTTCCATTTATCTTTTCTAAGTGTTTATTATTGTCATTTACCTTATCTTTAATATGCTCTATATCTCCACTTATTCTAGTAATATGTAAGGTTAGTTCTGTTAATATTTCTTTAGTACTTTCTGTTTTCATTTCTTTCTTGCATCCTTAAAAATTTTTCTTTTAATCCATTTCCACTTAAAGCTGCTATTACTTCAACTAATGTCTTATAAGAATTTTCTAATCCTTTTTGTTCTAATTGCATTCTCTTTTGTTGATCAATAAGCTTTATAATAATGCCTTCAACTCTACCAAAACTTTCACGTAACTCTTTTTGCAATTCATCTTGTATGAACTTATTCTGTTTTTGTATAAATAGCCAAAATGCTACAGCTACAACTAATGGAACCCCATATCTCTCTAATAGTTGTAACCAGTCCATTATGTACTTACTATTACTATTTCAACTTGCTGTACTCCCGATGTTGATTGTGCTTCTATAGCTGCTATATCTGCATGTGAAGCATGTGATGGATCTGTATCAGCTTCAGCAAGATATGTATCATCAGTTGCTCCTATAACATGTGATTCATCAGCACCTAGTATAATATTATGACATGTAGCTGCTCCAATAATTCCTAATGAAATATTAGCACTTCCTAAATTGGTTACTCTAACATACTTAACATTTCCTACGTTATGTGATCCAGCACTTGTATGAGTACCAGCTGCAAAAGTTGCTAATGTTGTTTGTACTCCATTTTTAACTCCTACAACATATTTAGTCACATCATTAATACCTGAAATAGATAATGTACTTGTTGAATTAACAGTACCAGTATCTCCAGTAAAAGACTCTGTCAGTGTACTTGTAAATGTTGCCATTTATTCTCTCCTTTCTTTAATTTTATGATACTACTGTTGCTGCTGCAACTATTTCTACTTTACCTGCATTACTACCTGGATTCATTGTAATTGAAAATACATCCCCTAAAGAGGTTATTACAGTATGAGCACTATCATGAACTCCAATCGAAGCATCTGTATCCCATAATACAAATGATTGATTTTGTTCTAATCTATAAGTCATTGCAGCAGTTTCACTACCATCTGCATTGGCGTCAATATCTAGAGTAATAGTCACATCATCAGAATCTAAATTAGTTACTCTAACGTATTTAATATTCTCTACATCTAGATTTACAATTGCAGTATCTGATACATTTGCATCAAAATTTGCAAGAATAACATCTTGATTTGCTTCAATAGTAACTACTCTTTTAAATACATCTGTAATACTACCAATAGTTATTGATTGAGTTGAATTAATAGTACCACTATCACCAGTCCAGGTTTCAGTTATTGTTTGTGTAAAATCTGGCATTTTTTTCTCCTTTTATTTTAGTAATACTAACATTACTAACATTATTAATTTATCTATTATCCATAAAGCTATTAATAGACTTAATTTATTGTTTACTCCCATCTATCAGCTCTCCCCATAAACTTGTTTTCCCATTGATTATTTGAATAATGTGTACTGTAAATTTCCCTTTATCAAAATAATCTACTATTGCAAATGCATGAGCCCAATTAATCCTTCTATGATCAAGCCATTCATTTGAGTCTGCTGACATATCTTTTAAACATCCAATAGACCAAGCACTCTTAGGTCCATCCATATGTGTTGCAGACATTTGTTGTAAATCATGCCAATGCCCATACATTATATTACATCCAAGCTTACGTAAATGATTCGAAGTATGATATTGACCACCATATTGATGACCATGATATAGGTATAGCTTTCCTAATTTAAGGTGCTTACCAAATGGGACATACTTATAACCCCTATCTTTAAGCTTAACAGCATTGGCAAATTTGTACTGTGGTATATAAGGATATTTCTCAACACAATAATTAAGCCAATTATCATGGTTACCTTCAGTTATATATCTCTCATCACAATCAACCTTATCTAAAGATTCATCTATTTGATCCATACCACTATTTACATCTTTGACATCTTGTTCAAAATCGTCTATTAAAAACTCTAATGGCGGTGCTTTCTTTCGTTTAAATCTCCATGCTGAAAATGCATGCCATTCACCAACATCTCCTAAATCTACATAAGCATCTGGTCTAACTATCTCAATTGTTTTCTTAAGACAGTTAATCGCAGGTTGGTCATGTAAAGGAAAGTGTTTATCTGGTGTTACAACTACTCGTTTAACCACACCCTTATCCTTCATCATTTGCCTCCATAAAATGAGTTATAGTTCCTTTCCCAAGATGTGTATTATATACACGCTTCCAATACTTTGCTTGGGCTTCTAAATCACTAGACTTTGGTAAGGCATATTTATCTCTTTTGTATTTTAAGCGACAAAACACTGCCTGTAAGGCGATATTACTCATTACCCTTACCTCTATATCCCTACGGTCAAATCCTAACGATATGAGGCGTTTTTCGAGCTTAGGACGATATTTCACGTAATTATCCATTATATCAATAAGCGTTGCAGGTTCAACCTGCCAGAACCCTATTGCGGGTCCGCCTCCCATTTGTTTCAAATGCCTATATCCTGTTTCAGCATTCCCAGTTTTATATACAAGATCTACAGCATCTTCTGAGTATAAGTCCATTTCTTTAAGACCCCACTCAATTATTTCCCTAATCTGTTTTTTCATCTTCTTCACTTTTCATTTGTTCTGCAAGTTTTATTGCTCCTCGAAGTTCGATAAAAAGATCTCTTATTTGTTCTTGTTGTTTTTTTAGATCTTCAATTCTCTGATCTAAAGTAATCACTTCCTTTTTCTTCCCCATTATTACTCCTTATTCTGTGAATATCTCACTACTTACTAAAGCTTGTGCTTCAGACTTTGTTAATACACTAAAATTTGGATAAGATTTACTTGCTCCTAATGCTACAAGCTCTGATAATACTCCTTCTTTCATAGACCATTCACCTTTGATAATACAATAAGATTTATCATGTGAATATCTTGGAGCACCTACTTTACCTGCAAATATAATATCATTCCAAGTAGGAGATGATACATAGGTAATATTACCATCTTCATCTGTTGATTCTATTATAGGATATAGTGCTTTAATTTTATCTCCAACAGCACTATCATATGCACTGCTTGGTAGACAAAAATACATTTCATAATGTGCCATTATCTGTGACTCCTTTTACCTGCGTTATAATTTCTTTTTA
>VTLG01010431.1_pt1 | contig 60351 bp, 44 predicted proteins | sample 4694571 | NCBI WGS metagenome assembly VTLG01 (sample SAMN12604809, study PRJNA352737) | marine metagenome | biome: ENVO:00000447; feature: ENVO:00000209|ENVO:00000569|ENVO:01000036; material: ENVO:00002151; isolation source: viral sequences binned using virsorter ...
GGAGAGACACTCCAGAATTATAATACAGTTTATAAAAAACATCAAAGGGATTCCTATAAAAAGTAGTTTTAAGAGTGTCCGTATCAAAGACGTGAAAACCTCTTTTCGCTGCGTAGTCATTCCAATAAAGTTGATAAGGATTACCTAAGTATCTGATATTACCTTTAGTAGATTTTTGATGATAGTGTCCAGAGAACACTCTTTTAAATTTACTGAAGACATTGGGATCCATCCCACCTTCCATTACATGACCTGGATGAGCCTCAAAACCGTTAAGCTCCAGATGACCCATACAGACAGGGGCATCAGATTCTTGTATAACTTTGAGAAATCGTTCCCGATTGTCATCACAAATCCAAGAAAGGAGAAGAATAGGTAGACCATCAAAAGTGACAGTATCGTGGTCATCAATGATTGTGATGTTATCGTACCCTCTGAGTAATTCATTTGGGGCATTAACTCGAAGAGTATTTTTGTAGTATATGTCATGGTTGCCAACAAGCATGGTCATGGGAATACCCATATCTCTTAATGGATCAAACCACATTTCTTTTGATTCGTTTAGAGACATAAAGTTAATGAATCTACGACGATCAAAAGTATCACCCAGACAAAGAATCTGTTGGATACCAGATGCTTTGATAAAAGGAATTACAATGTTACTATAAAACTTTTTGTAATGATTGATAAAATGTTGATTGTCATTACGAACTCCAAAGTGCTGATCTGTGATTAAGAGAATCTTCATCGTTTAGAATTCATTTCGACACGGGACTTAATTTGATTATACTCTGAACTTGCGTCTCCGTCAACTGTGAATACATGATCGTATCCAGATTTTTCTATGATCTTTTCTTTTATATCCATCTGTCTTTTCTCTTTTGCAATACGTCTTAGGAATGCATAGTATACAATTTGTGTAAAATATGCAAAAGGATTCCTTGATTTATTGGGATCAAAATTATCAATGTATTGAATACAGTTTTCTATACCATCACAAACCATATCATCTTTATACATGTAATTAATAAAGTTTGGTCTATATGATAAGTGAGTAGCAATCTTTAAAAAACAACCACCAATGTAGTCATTGACACGAGGTTTAGCTAAACCTTTATCTTTAGCGTGTTCAACCTTTTCCTTGTATTTTATAATTGCTGCAAGGAATTCCTTGTTATCAACATAGTGTTGTCGCTTCTTTGGGGCTGCTTTTGGCATATGTTTTCTGCTTTGTATGTATTATAGCATACTTGACAAACCTGTCAAGAACATGTATACTAACACTGTAAGGGTTGACAGGGAAATATATTACTTACTTTTTAAATATTTTTTCTAGCAAAGCGCGGATCTCTTTTGTGTTTCCTAGATATCCTTCGGCAATCGAGGGTGGAACTTGACGCTCTTTCATTTTTCTTTCATGTGCGTCATCTCCAATAATAAATGCTTCATACATGAGTTGAACAGGTTTACTCATTGTTGCCATAGTTATAAGATCCTTTTCTCTTAGAATATAAAATTCTTCATCAGACATTGGAATCCATTTACTAAAACCCATACCTCTCAATATTTTTTGCTCGCCAATTTCTTTAGTGATTGGCAATACGCTAACAGGATCAGATATAAACAATAGAGTTTCCCCCTTGTCCTCAGTAAGAACCGCCTTAGCAAGGACTTCTTCCCCACTAACCAGTTTGAATATACCGTGAAATTCTTCGTCGTGTTTTGCGTAATTAATCATAAGTTTTTACTTTGACGTCTATGATCTCATACTGAAATTTTTCCTCATTATAAATTTTGACTCTTTCCATCAGGTGATTTAACGTGTAATTGTTGCCTCTGTCTGTTGAGATATCATCAGCAATATCATATAGAGTTGCTTTTGATTTATTGTCTCCCTTCCGCAATACTCGTCCAATAGATTGTAAATTACGAATCCTAGATTTAGAAGGAGAAGCAAAAATAACATTGTGTAATCTTTTAATATTGATGCCAGTAGAGAACGTACCATACGATGCAATGATGATTGCATTTTCTGATGCCTCTGTTAACATACGAATTTCTTCGCGGTCATCGACATCTACACCCCCATGAACAAAGAACACGGGTCTGTCTGTATGACTATTTATCAAATTGTAAAGAGGTTCACCATGCCTTTCTACATAATTGAACAAGACAAGAGTATTTCCCTTGACATCACAGGCAAGGTTACGGATAAACCTGTTCCTTCCTTCATGTTCAATAAGGTAATCAATCTCATCTTGATAACCTTCAAATATTTTTTCATCATGTTTTAAAAGAACTACCTTGACTTTTAGTTTGGCAATATGCCCTTCCTTCATTAATTGATTAGTTCTTGTGACTTGTGAACATCTACCAAACAAACCTTCTAATACAAGTTGATTTACATTGGCACCGTCTAATGTTCCTGTAAATCCAATACGGTATTTGCAATCATGCAACTTACCCATCAATGTGCTTAGAGATTTTGCTTTGAACTGGTGTGCTTCATCACCAATCACGCAGTCAAATCTATCAAACCATTTCTTTGGTTCTTTATATACTGACTGCCAAGTGGTAATTATCACACTATGATCTGTATATTTGTCTTGCCCTGCGTATATTCTATGGCAATCTTTCTTTGCCATCCAACCATATGTTTCAAAGTCCTTATACATTTGTTCGACAAGAGAGGTAGTGGGGACTACAATTAAAACATTACGACCAACGTTTAAATGAAATCTAACCAATGCATAAATCATCAAAGATTTTCCTGACGCTGTGGGGGACAGCAACAATCGTCTGTTGTATTTTAGTGCTTCGTAAATTGCCTTATACTGATAATCCCTTACCTCAAGAGTCGGGGGCAGATGCAGTGATCTTACAAAACCTACAACCGACTTGGGAGTGATTAGTTCATTCTCTGTAATGGGGTGACCAAAGTATTCATCACTCTCTATTTCATATTCATATCCTTTTTCTTTTGCCCAGTCAGTTAAGTAATCTACAAGACCACAATATATCTCTCCTGTTGCAGGGGAAAATAATCTAATCTTCCCATCCCAACCTCTATACCTTCGAGTCTTTTGCATGTATTTTGCAGACTCAACTTCAAAGGTAAAGAAGTCTGCTAACTCATAATTAATGTGAGGTTGTGCCTCAACTTTGAGATAGACTTCATTCTTTTTACGAATAAGGAGGTCCATAAAACCATGCTACTAAAGATTCACGAGTTCCTGAGATGATAGGACGTACCCTATGCCATTGATCACTTTGAAAGAAAATAGCAGATCCTGCTTTTGACTTAAAAGTTTTATATCTTGGATCAGTCTCTGGTTTATATATCTCCAAATCAAACTCGCCTCCTTCGTAGTCCTCATTTAGAAAGAGTGTCATACTAATCTTTCTTACATTTCCGTTTATTGGTTGTGCGTGTTCATCTATATGCCAATCATAAAAATCTCCCTCACCATATCTACCATACTGAACTGGTTCGACACCTGTAATTTTTAAATTCCAACGAGCATCTTCATTTATTTTTTTAATCATACGAAGAAGCATGGCAAGAAGTTCTCTGTCTCCTAACCATGCTATCTCTGAACTTCTATTTGATTTTGTGCCACTAACAATTTGCCCTCTAGTCCATCTATGTCTATATGAAATTACCTTGTTAACTATAACCTGTGCCTTTGTATTGAAAATAACTTCCTTGTAGGGCAATCCGTATTTCATTAAAATCCATTCTTAAATTTTTCCCAGTCTATCGCATTCTTGATTTGAAAATTGCGGTTGTTGATCATTCTCAATACACTATCAAGATACAATAGAGTCTGTTCTATGTAGTCTATTCTATATTGTAGTTTCATTATATCATCATCGGATTCAATAAACATATTAATCTCTTCTTTTGTAGTCAGTTTAAAGTCAAATGGCATTTCCTTATATACAGAGGATGGTGCTTTACCTTTATAATATAACCATTTCTCTTTGATAAGACGCTTCATATCTAACTCTTTCTCCTTTTTCATCAGAGAAAAAGTATTATGAAACTCCATGTATTTCATGTGAAGTTGTGGAATTTTTGTAGACTCTTCGCAGTATAAGTCACCATCTATTACACTGTCCTTTTTCCACATCTCTTGAATGCTTTCAAGATTCATACACCCTGATCCTTGGTTTGATTAAACCACTCCTTTAGTGTAGTCTGATAACCTGACTCTCTACTCTTCTCTGGGATTATCCCCTTCATCTTGTTGTAGTCGTTGTGCATCGCTTGGAGGAGCCATGCCTGTGCTAGTTGAGTCGGTCCTTCTTTCAACAATTGGATTTGTAATTTCGAGAGACCAGCCTTCATCTCCAAATACTCCTGTCTCCACGATGTGTGGGGTGCTTTGTCTGTCATCTTTTTCCCATTCCTCTAGTAGGGTTTTTGCTTGACGATCAACGTCGTCCATAGCCATAAGTATTTTACCATCAATCCACAATTTATGCAACCATTCAATAACACCTGTAATTAAATGAGATAACCAAGGTGATTGTTTCTTTGCCCATCTTTTAGATTTGGTATACCAATTATCTATACCACCAAATGTTTTCTCAAACTTAAATATATTAAACTTCATCTTCTAGTTTTCTGGTTTACGTCTCTGATTTCATATAAAGTATATTTAAAAGTTGCTTCCGCAGTCATGAATGAATTATCTTCACTTGCAACATCAAACGTTAGAGTTGATAGTTCTACAGGGAATAGATCTTTGAATACAACATCAAAGTTTGCTAGATTATTATTGTTTAATACTTGTAGAGTAGCATCAGAAAAACGTACGTCTTGAGAAGGAGAATCTCTAAACTTAGTTTTCCATGCAGTTCGTTCATCATAATATTGTGGAGTTCCTAATGCACGCATCCAGTTATGAATCTCCATATAATTTCTTAGATCTTCATCTACAATAAATTCAACAGTTAAATCACCATACTGTAGATTTCCCTCTCTGGGTAAAGGAACTAAACCTGCAGTAGGAATAAGAACCTCACCTAAATTTAGTGCAGGAATCTGTGCTTGTTGACATAAAAAAGATACCTTCTTTGCCTTATCTAATAGGAAAAGATATCCTATAGGGGAAAGAAAGTTTCTGTTTGTTAGTTGGTCTTGATACCAATTTGCCATTAGTCTCGTTGTCTCCAGTCGTCAGGTTTCTCTCTGTTAAACCATTCACCAATGTCATCTGCACTATTGAACCCGCTTCTATAATCAGATGGGTCGGGTTCTCCTAACCCCATCTTATTCAGAAAATCATCTGTCCCTCCCTTCTTCATGTCAGGATTTGCTGCTTTCTGTCGTGCTTGTCGCATCCAAGTGGCAGCAGTGGTATTTCTTTTTGCTAGTTTTTGTGCCCAAATCATGTCATCTAGTTTGACATTTTCACCATCTACGATCTGTTTACAGATAGACTCTAGTCGGAGTCGGTATTGGGTTGAAAGCATTTGTTATTCTTTGCTGAGTTTGGCAGATAGTTGATTGAGTTTAGTATACTCTTTGTACGCTTCATCAGATCTACTGTGAAGTATATCTTTGATATCATTTATAATGATATCATTCTCAACGTAGTCGTCAAGGTATTTGAAGAGTGCTTCTTTTAGATACCTTTTTCGATGCCACTCAGGAGAATAAGGATTATAATCCATAATATAATTCCATTGTGATAGAGCTATTTAGCACATAAAAAAAGGGAGCATTTCTGCTCCCCATCTGGTCTTCCCTAATACGATTTACATAAGAACCTCTTTGCATATGCGTTTGCATGTTGCTTGTTGGTCGTTGCACTCGATTAAACACTCGTAGTATTCTGTTAGTCGTGTGTCATGTTCTTCTTCATATGAACCCGCTAATTGATTATATGATACTAGGTTGTGCATAAACTCTCCATGTGATGTGAAAAAATAACAAACAAGTTTTAGTGCATCTTGTTTTTCCTAATTCTACTACTACTTATATCAAAACTCACACAAATCATATAGGTACTTTACCCTTAGATAAAAAAGGAGGGAGGTTGGATTCCTGTATACCAACAAATAACGGGCATTACTACAGTAGTAAAAACGTTATTGCCTGAGACCCGATTGGTCGATCGGTTCTACCCTGCGGTAGCAGCACCACCTGTGTCTCATCACCTTAACTAGCGGTTGCCAGTAAGTTTATTCAGTCACTCCCATGTTGCGTCCAACAGATATATTATAGCATAAAAAAAGAGGGTGTAAACACCCTCTTGAAAAGTTGAGTAATAATACTTATTACATTAGGTTAGCAACCTGAACTCGTCTGTAATACTTGTTAGTATTAGCAGTAAGTGCTCCAGAACCTTGAGTAAGACCTTGAGCGAATGGGTTTGAAACCATACCGTATCTTGTCTTAAATCCAATTTTTGGCTGGAATGTGTCAGGGTTGATTGCTCTGACTTGCTGTAATGGAACGTATGGGCAGTAGAATAATCCTGCGTCATAAGGAGATGTTCCTTTGTATCCTGCAACGTAGTAGTGCTTGTCACTTACGTTTGCTGAATATGGGTCAACATAAACCTTGATGCGACCATTAAGAGTTCCAACAAGAGTTGAAGATGTGTCATCAGGAACAAGACCGTTGTTACCTTGAAGAGCAGGAGCGTAATCTAGAACGCCAGCCATACCAAGAGCAGACACAACATCGGCAGATGCGATGATGATGTTACCCTTCCCTCTTCTTGTCTCGTGACCGATTGCGTTTGCATCTCTTTCAATCTGGAAAAGAAGTCCCTTGAATTTCTCAACAGACCATCTACCATTTGAGTCAACGTCTAGGTCAAAGATACCTGCGTTAGCAGTATTGTTTTGAGCACCTTTAACAGCGTTTGTGTAGATTGTTCTAACAACTTCTCTGTTAATTTCAGCAAGGATCTCTGTTGAGAGAATGTTTGCTAACTCTTGCTCGGCATCAAGACCATGAATTGCTTTCAAGTCTTGAGCAAGTTCAATACTGTACTCTGCCTTTAGAGCTCTAGCTTTAGCAGTAACAGTTACTTTCTCGATGGAGAAACCCATTTCTCTGAAGGCAGTTGCTGCAGCAGCATCTGTAATTGCTTCAAGAGCAGTGGTGTTCATTCCTTGAGCATCACCTGTCAACTCATATGTTCCAGCTGGATCATCGTTGAGTAGACCTGGGTTAGCACCTTCAGCGTCGTTAACAGCAGAACTGGATGCAGTTGGATCGTAGTCAGCAAGACGGTTACCATCAGCACCAGAGAAACCTGCGTTAGGCTCATTAAAGAATGCTTCTCTGTAATCGGAACTTGCAGGAGATCTTTCTGTTCCGTATTGTGTTCTCATTGCAAAGATAAGTCCTGTAGGACCAGTCATAGGCTGTACGCCCGCGATATCATATGCAATTAGTTGTGGCATTGAACGTCTGATTAGACTGATCAATACTGGGTCGAAACCTGCAACAGGACCTGTTGCGGTTGCTGCGGTACCGAATCCGCCAGTACCTGCGGTTTGTAGTGTCTCTGTAAGGATTTGTCCTTCTTCGACTAATGCTTTTTCTTGGTTCTCTAGGAGTTGTGCTACGACGCCACGCTTATGTGCATCATCAATCTCAGGTAGAGATTCGTGATTTAGAACGGGTGCCCACTTCTCCTGAAGTTGATTTAAAGACATTTTAAATTTACCTCTTGGGATTAGTAGTTAATTATTTGGACCAACGAGCGAGTGCATCAACGTACTTCGACATTGTGCCACTTGTTGTTTCTTCTACCAAAGGAGCGGAACTTTCTTCAGTGGGTTCGGTTGCTTTTGCAGCGACCTCAGCCTTCTTAGTAAAGTAGGATTCCTTGATAGTTTCGACCTTCTTGCGAAAATCTTCTTCATTTTCAAACTCAACACCCTCTGCTAATGATGCTAGCTTCTCCTTTTGGGTTTCTGCTAGTCCAGTAGCTGCGTCGTTCACAATTTCCATTTTTACAAACTCACCAATGCGCTTGTTCAATGCAACATTAGTGTCGATTTGCTCGTTGAGTTTAGCTTCCATATCATCAAGCTCACCTGCCATTCCATCTAGCAGGTTGAACTTCTCCTCAGGCACTGTAAAGTTGTGCTCTAAGAAGAGACCTTTTAGACCTTTGAAGAATGATTCTGCCATCTCAGTTTTAATACCGTGCTCAATCTGGAGTGAGTTTTCTTTCATCCATGATTCAGCAGCATAAGATAGATAGTCATCAACCTTCTCGGCCAATTCTGTTTGAACCTTTTCGACTTCTTCAGTCAGAGTGGTTTCAAATGCCTCTTGCAACGCTTTAACTTCGTCGTTAACTTTGGCGGTAACAGCTGCTTCAAAAATAGTAGCGGCTTTTACTCGGAACTCTTCTGATAGTTCTTCACCTGCGACAAGAGCGTCAACATCCTGAGTAAAGTCGTACTTGGTTTCAGCGATTTCTTCTTTTTCGCCATCTTCCGTTTCTACCTCCTCTTGTTTTGCGGATGCAGCACTAGGTTTTGTGCTCAAAGATTTAGAACCTTCAAATCCTACTGCAGCAGCAGAACCTGCGTTCTTTGTGCCTTTAGCACCTTCCATAGATGAATTTAAAGGTCCATCTACGTTAACCACTTTCTTTGCACTACCCGCCTTGGATGAATCCATAGGCATTGCAGGTTTTGCATTCTTAGTGATTGGATCAGAGCCTTCGTCCACTTGTTCCATGTTATCTAACTCTTTATCGAGGGTCTCAGCCATTTGTTTAAACTCCGTTTAGCTTTGCGTTGTCTGTATTTATTTATAAATCACAAACTCTTTAAAAACGCTTCAAACGCGGAAACCTTGCGTTCTTGCAGATTTAAAAGGGTTGCTTGATCAATTTCTTTCTTTATTTGAGCTACTTTTGCCTCTTTTAAGACTCCGTTATCCCAAACCCACTCCTTTCCTTCCATGATTCCATTAACAAATGCATCAGGTGCAGAAGGATCAGCGACTATATCTGCTGCAGTTGCAAGCATAAAGTCGTCCATAACAACATTACAGTTCTCTTCTTTACGAATTGAACCCATGCCTCTAGATGAAACACCTAGTTTGACACCCTCATCTAAGAGGTTCTTTGCGATTCCGCCCATAGGTGTGTCGAGCAGTTTTGCTCTACCTATGAAGTTGTTTCCATCTTCCTTTAGAGAAAGAATCTTATGGGAAACGCGGTCAAGGTTAATTGACGGACCATCAGGATGACCTAATTCTCCAAGGGCACGCCCCTTTTGAATGTAGTTCTCATCATATTTAGCGACTTCTTTGGATAAAGTCTTCAAGGGATACATTCTATTGTTGCGATTTTTTAATTCCGCTTGTAGAAAGACACCTTCAATGAAGTAATTTTTTTTACCATCTTTACTATCTTCGCAGATAAAATCAACGGTTGTTATTTCTTCAGCTATTAGTCTCATCTGTTGGTTCCTCGGTTGGTTCTACAGAAGAAGGTGCTGTATCAACAGGTTCAACTGCTGCTTCAGGTTCTTCTGGTGGATCTTCAGGTTTGCGACCATCAACTTCTACAGTTTCAGGTGCATCAGTTCCGTCAGGTAGGTTATCTGCAATTTCATCTGCAGCATCCTGTGCGGTATCATCTAGTTCAAACCCCATACTCTTTGCCCATTCAGCTTTTTTTGCTTGAATAGCATCATATGCAGTTGCAGACAGTGCATCATTCACGGAATCGACTGCTTTCGCTTTGTCGTCTCCGAAAATTTGTTGAACTATCTGTTTGGCAATTTCAGTAGGCATAATGTTCCTTCATATTTATTATTTATAGTTTAGATTTCTCCCCGTTTCGCGTCACCCGCGTCTACTTGAGGAGTTTCTTGTGGAGCTACTTCCCCATTTGGGGCAGCGCCAGGATCCATAGCGGGATCCATTGCTTGCTCAGGATCAACAATAAGACCTGCTTCTCGCTCAGAATCCATTTGTTTGTCAATTTCCTTAATCTCCTGTTCGGTTTGTTTTAGAACCTGACGACGCATATAATCAATAGAGAAATATTTGCCGACGTAAGGATCCATTGTGTTCACTTGATTCATACGCTCATTGCGGATTTCAATTTCTTTCAGTTCAGTAAAGTAATTATCAGCAATGAAATCAAATTGGATATGCTCTTTCATCTCATCCCAATCTTCAAGAGTCATTGTGCCCTTGAGAACAAGTTGAGTTTTAAGGAGATCCATGAACAATTCTGAGAATCTCTTGCGGAGACGTGCAATAAATTTCTGGAACTTTACTTCGTCCCTAGTAATTTCAGCAGCACGACCTATGTTAAAGGTAGTCTCAGTTTCAAGTCTTGATGACGGTACGTTCAACGCTTTGTATAACTTTTTCTGGAAATACTTAACGTCTTCTAGTTCACCAAGGTTTTGTCCACCTGGAAGAGTAGTGATTTCTGTTCCTCTACCGCCTTCACGACGAGGTAACCAGAAGTCTTCCAACATAGACATGAACTTCTTGTCATCTTTAATCTCACCAGTGTTTGCATCATACACCAATTTATTACGATACCTTCCCATAACTTCACGGAGATATTGTTCCGCTTTGTTCTTAGGAAGGTTACCTACATCGATGTAGAAGATTCTTCTTTCTGGTGCTCTTGATAATCTATAGATTACCAATGAGTCTTCAATCATACGGAGTTGATTAACCGCTTTGATTGCTTTATGTAGATGACTTAGTGTCATATTCTTATTGAGATCCTGTATACCAGAATGACAATAAGTGATTGAGTCTGCAGCAATTTTAATTCCTTGCTGTGATCCAGAGTTTTTTAAACCCTTAGGATTATATAGATAATAATCTGCAGATTTTTGTGTAAGTTGAGTATTAAGATCAAGTCCACGAAGATCGTTAGGACGTTTCTGATCATACTCTGTAACCTTACGAATCTTGCGGGGATCGATATAACGCAATTCCACAAGACCGTCCCTAGGGTTATCTGGGTCAATAACCTTATGATAAAATAATCTTCCATCGACATACCAACGACGGAAGATTTCGTACGATCTATTATCAAAATCAAGCAAACGAAGAATTTCTGAAAACTCCTCTCTGATTAATTTTTTAATTTTGTCGGATTGTTTCAAGTTGGACAACTCAACTTCGACGGGAACGTCATCAAAGTTGCCACAAATAGTTTCATTCACGATGTCATCAACCGCACTGTCACACTCTGGTTGTAGAACCATCTCTCTATAACGAGTGATTAGTTCATACTCATTGCGGACTGTGCCATCAAAATCAACGGAATATCCATAGTAACCGCCACCTACAATAGGTTGCGATCCATCCATACTATCCTTTTGAACAAAAGAAGGTCCCTTAGGAACCTTCTTCGCTCTCTCAAGTGAAAAACCGAAGAGCTGATTTGCCATTATTTAAAGTTAAATTATTGGTCCTGTTATATTTAGCGGGTTAACTGTTCGCTGCTATTGACGCATCAAGTGGAGTCCAGTATTGAACTTGCATCTCTACTGTGAACTCTTCGATTGCATCATTGTTTCCGTAATCTAGATCAATCGCTGCGATTGCACTAGGGAATATATTATAGAACTTGTATGACTTAAGCACTCTAGGCTTGTCACCACTCTTAATATCTTTTGCTAATTGGTGAACACTCATGTCAGCAAAGTATCCAGTCGAGTCATTCTCGTTTCCAAGTGTTGCTGCGGAAGTGAAGTTTTCGTTGTACGCTTGAATACTTGATGCCCACAATTCAAATGCGGATCTTAGAACAAATCCACTGTCATTCATAACAGTAATTGTCCAAGGTTCAAACGTTCTGTCTCCTGCAATCTTTAGAACACGTCCTCTGAAAGGAACTTCGATAACGCCAATCTGAGATGAAGGAAGGTTTGCTGCGCGAACAGTAAACTTACCAAGATTAATCAGAGAGGAATTGTTGATAATTCCAGTGGGAAATGCTAGATCAACCTGAAACAGGTTAGGACGAGCAAAGTCTGATGTGACATTTGCCTTAAAATCGTCAATAGTTCCTCTTTTTGCCATTTTTTTAGGTGTCTCCGTCAGTTATATTTAGACTAATAAAAATTTTCAGAGGGTACCAATGCGGAAACCCTCTGAAAAAAGTGTGTATTTAATTTAATTTGCTACTTCGCTGAATGAAACTCCAGTTCTAGTTGCTACAAATGTCAAGGTAATGTAGTTGATTGTGCGTGTTGGTTTCACGAAGATCTCCGCGAAAAACTCTCCACGATCAACTGCCTCTGGTGGGTTGTTAGATGAATCACACTTAACTAAGAAGTCTGTTACACCACGACGACCTTGAACATCCCTTAGATAAGGTTCAATAATATTCAAGAAGAGTGATCTCTGTGCTTCATCGTTTTGCTCAAAGAGTTGTGACTTAGCAGCACCTGAGATAACACGTTCGATGGTGAGGAATAGACGACGGACGTTGATTCTATCAAACGCGGATGCAAATCCTTGTGCAGTCTTGTCACCAAAGAGGACGACGCCTTGACCAGGGAATGATACGACAGGGTTGATTCTGTTTCCATACAGACGATCTCTTTGTGTCTTTGTTGGTGTGTATGCTAGTTTAATAGCATTTCTTAGAATACCACGTTGGAAACCTGCAGGTGAGAACCATGGTTCTGCGACCTCTGTTGTCTGTAAACATAGACCTGCGATATCTCCGTTACATGGAATGTATCTGTATACATCATTATACTTATCGTAGATATACTTGTATCCAGAATCAAACACCATGTAAGAAGTGCTTGGTAGTAGATCGAAGAAGTCAACGATATTTTCTGTTGCAGTAGTAGAATTAGTAACTCCAATTACGTTTCCTCTACGAGGAGAAACGAATACCATGCAGTCCCTTCTCTCTTCAACAATGTTAACTAGAGCAGTTACCTTAGCAAGAGCAGAAGCATCATCAGCACCTGAAGGACCTGTAAGTAGGAAGTCAACTGTTTGTGACTCAGGATCTTCTACTAGTTGATATGCAGTTGAAACTCCTGAATTTGAAACAGTGTAGTTACCACCAGATACTGCGTAATCAACACCACCAGTTAGTCTGTAGTAGAATGTTGCGTTGTTCTTAGAACCTACAGTTGTTCTTCCTGCAGGATATCCTGTAGATCCATCTGCAGAACGTAGTAAGTTGAACTGACGTGAAGCAGCAGTTAAACCCCAGTTTCCTGCAGCAGCAGAAGCAGTTGCGTTGAATACTCCTGTCTCATGTAGACCCCAGTAGATATACTCGGACTTTTGCTTAACTACTTCTTTGTAGTAGTTTGCTTCACCAACAGATGTCTTAGCATCAGATGCTTTAGAGATACCTGTAAATTTCTCAAGAAGTGCACCAGTTGTTCCAGTAATACCACCATCGATGTCAATAACTAGGATGTGAAGTTCATCTCTGAATCCACCTGCATTAGTTGCATACTGTGAAGTGCCAGGACGAGGAGCAACGTTAATCCATTTTGAACCAGGTAGATACTCACGCTCTGCATACTCAGAACGAACTGAAGTGATTGAAACAGCAGTTGAGTTAGTATCAGCGATACTATCAGCAGCAGCAAATTCAATACTACCTTTATCTAATCCAATATATACCCTTCTTTCAATACCAGATGTTGCAATTACACATGTGTTAGAACCTTGAGTTACAGTCTGTCCATCAGCAAGGATACCAGTAACACCACCAGAAGGCATTCCGATTTCAAGTTTCTTATTAGCAGGATCCCAAGCAAGTACGTTAACTGTCTGGTTAGAACCAGAGATAGCAACGGTTGTTGTTGTGCCAGGAACGAAGTCACCAACAACAGTTGTGACTGTCAATACAACGCTGTATTTGAATACTTTACCTGCAGCACCAGAAGTTGCGGATAGTGCTTCATCAGCAACGAATTCATGATCGTTACCTGAACCAGGAGCGGGAACAACAGCGATTTGATCAGCACCTGCGTCTGTTACAAATACACCGATTGAATTTCCTTTAGTTCCTGCAGTCCTTGATGCCCACTTCCATGCGTTAGTAGCAGATTCGTAAGTGGTCTCATACTCATTGGCATTTTTAATTTTAATTGCAGTGCCATTGCTAACTGCGTTTTTGAGAGATGAAGAGTCGATACGAATTGTTTTTAACAATCCACCGTATGCAAGGAACTGTGCTGCAGTAAACCAATACTCATAGTTATACTCGTTAGGTTTACCAAACTTATCTGCAAGATCCCTCTCACTGGATATTTCGACAATTTCCTCAACAGGACCAAGCTCAAAAGGTGCAGCGAGCACACCAACGTTAGCGGTCGATAATGTGGTAATAGTAGTAAGGTCTCTCTCCTGTACCACCACACCTGGCGATGATTGATTAGCTGCCATGGTTAATTTACTCCTAGGTTAATTCCAAGATCTGATTGTCTAGGATTATTTATATTTTTGAAACCTTACCTAAACTCCCACATATAGGATTTATCTCCATATTCCGCGACTTTCCATACATCTCCCTGTGCATCTGCAAAATAATCGTCTTCCATTCCGTCAGTTACAAAACCAAATGGTGCCATATCCTGTTCAATCATATCTTTCTGCTGTTCGTAGATACGTTGACGTACGTCATTATCATGCATTTCTTTAAAGTATGGTTGCATTGCCATCCAACCAAAGATAACTAAACACATAGCAAGGTCATCGTTACAACCTTCTTCCGCTTGGAATGTTTGACCCTTTGCAATAAACGTTGTTAGTTCCGCAATCGTGTCATAATCATTTATAAGTAATTTATCCTCTTCTATTAATGCTTTAAGGTTAGAGCATCCAACTTGTTTTGTTGCTGTAGACATCTTAACACCAAGTTGAGTTTTCTTACCAGAGAAACCTTGACCTAGTTGTTGACCTGCACGACCTCTCATTGCAGCCATCAACAAATTCTCATATTCCAAATCAAACTGAATAATATCCGCGACCTGTCCACCAATATCATTTACTTCACATAAGATGTATGCGTTGTTATAATTTTTTGCCACATCTACAATAATATTTGGTAGAACGATAGGTTTTATTTCATTGTTCTTATATCTAGCAACCATCTTATAAGGAATAGTTGTGGTATCTATTACACAAAATGCTGAGTAATCATTACCAACACCTCTTGATACGTCAACAGTAATAATATAATTATGTTCTGGAATTACTTGTTCATATACTGCAAGTCCACGATTAGATGTAATCGGATCATGATATGGCATGATTCTCAACTTGCTAGGAGCAATCAATGTATCAACAGATCCTAAGAACTCACACTCAAACTCAACACGAAACTGAGATTCTGATGTGTTCTTGATAGTTTGCTCCTTCCATACATCATCTCTACCTGGCACTTCTGACCAGTGAACTTCTGTAGGCACATATTCATTCGTTCCACGCTCGGCATCATGCCAGAGTTTGTAGAACATATTCATTCCGTGAGGAGTAGATATGATAATAACTTTCGTAGACTTACCTGAGGAGATAGTTGGATAAACAGAACTAAAAAACTGATCAGCGATATGATTCGGAATGAACGCGAATTCATCCAAAAATATAACATTAAATGACATACCCCTGACAGCAGAAGCGGAAGTAGAAGCAGCCATGATTTTACTGCCGTTTTCAAGTTCCAGAGAACCTCTGTTCCATTGGAGGATTCCTTGTTGCATCCAGTTTGGGAGGTTTTCATAACTTAATTGTAATCTTTGAAGCATTTCCCTAGCAGTCGCTGCTTTGTTTGCAAGGATTGCTACGTTGACATTTGGATTGAATAACACATACCAAAGTAAGTATGCAGTAACAATCGTAGACTTACCGCTCTGTCGTGGTAGTTTGGCGATATTGAATCTATGATCATGAAATTTAGATACCATTTCCTCTTGGAAATGATACATGTTAAATGGAACTAAACCTTCATCTAGAGAAACGATCTTGATATAATTTCTGATAAAGTATATGGGATCCTCTTGACACCTTAATACCTCAGCAACCTCTTCTGGTTTGAAGTCAATTGCTGTGTTGACTTTTTTTAGATTAGGGTTGCCTAGATACTGATTATTCATCGTCGAAATACTTTTTAATTACTTCAATACGTTCTTCTTCTTTAGAAATTAAATCAATCTGGTCTTGAATAGCACCTAAAACATCAGGATGCTCTCCAATACCTACAGGACTTTTAAGATAAATTTCAATATTCATCTTTGCTTTCTTGATGTTACCAACAGAAAGTGCTTTGAGAGCTTCTAACATTTCTCTCCTCATAGTAAAATTGCTCCTATAATAAATCCTTTACCAAATGCTAACCAAAGCATCTGATAGTCAGATAGTTTGAACTTGTCTTGAAATTTTTTTGCTAGGTTTTTATCCCATTCAGCAAATTTGTAAAAATACTTTTTCATGTGTATGTAAAAAAACATTACCGTAGTTTGGGTTTGTCAAATAGTATGTTCTGTATATATTTAGTTGCCCACGGATTATCGAACCATTGGGATAGCACTGCCTCAGTTTTCTTGTTCTTCATCTGAGATGTGCAATACCATAATTGATCATCGTATCTTCTCATAGTATTTCTCCAGTCTGTTTCTCTTTCTGCTGTTCTTACTATGTGACAGAATACCTCTAGATATTCACTGCATAACAATAGGAAGTTATCATACTCACTCTCCTCTAGTCTTACAAACTTACACCACGGTGAAAATATTTCACCCCACTCTGGTAAATGTCTATTCTTTTTAAAGTTATATGTTATATTTCCTAAACCATAATCTACCTTATGCACTGGTGACACATCAACTATAGCAGCAGTAACTTTACCACCTGCCTCTACGATGTCACATCCAAAAATAGGTATAGGATATTCTGGATCTGGGAATAATACACAGTGTAGTATCTCAATCCCTTTACTTGTAACTGCTCTTTCTATATGTAACTTTCTTAAACCCTTAGAATTCCACATGTAATTATAGATGGATACATCACCTGTATGCACCTCATCATAATCTGAAACAAGTTCTTCTAAATGTGGCAACCTTGAAATCTTGGATCTAATCAGAGATGATAGATTAGAGCAGAGTTCCGAAGCTACGTCTAATTTCACGGAGTTCATTAAAGTTCTTTTGTTTTGTTCCACCATCGTACGACCATGCATATCCTTGCACAATCATTTTTTCGTTGAGTGATACATCATCATCGCCAACGTATAACCAACCGAGAAGCCTACCATACTTACCCACGCCACCTTTGAGTTCAGTTCGTATAACGAGTTCATCATCTCCATCGATTGCTCCTTCTAATTGTTCTTTCATCCAGTTAGTAGCATCTATTCCCAATGCCTTCTCTTCCAAATCTCTTGTTCTTTTCTCTGGCGTATCAACTCCTGCAATTCTAACTCTTTCTTTCTTGTATAGATCAAACCCCAAATCAATGGTGACATCAATAGTATCCCCGTCAACAACACGATTAATCTCCGTTACTCTAAAATTATAGCAGCTTTTCCTGCTCGGTGGTTGCATCGCTGCCATCGTTCATTTCCTCATATGCATACTTCATTATATATGCGATAAGAATTGTAACTGATATTACTAGAATCAGTACCATAATATTCACAGAGTGAACTACAATCATATCATCAACATTGCATGTTGTAGTTCTTTAGCGTGCTTTAATTCATCCTCTGCTATCTCTGCAATTTTCTTATCTTCTGGGTGCCATGCACTATATTTTGTATATGTCTCATACGCATGCTTTTCAATCTTCATGTTGATATCGTAAGCGTTAGCAGGATCGATAAGATAATACCCAACCATGATCCAATAATAAACCAGAACAAGATGTTTGGCAAAGAAGCGGTCAACCCAGTACTTGTTACCTTCTCTAAGCTCCATTTCTTCAAGGTGTTCAGTTTCATTGAGTGCCTGATAGAAGTGTTCCTTCATTAAGTATATGTGATCCTCCCCTCGAAGTCCAAGACTTTCTCGGAAATGTAACACACTGATAAATGAAAAGTATGGTGCTCTTGCAATTACTTCAAGAACCCAGAATCTTTGGAAGTCTCTACCTCTGTAAAGAAAATCCAAGATGTAAATTGTGGTATCTAATACCCAAGTGTTAAATTGTTTCATGTAAGTATTTATACTTACTTTTCTTTTATACAATATTCTGCAGCATTCGGATTATCGAACCCTTTTAAATCCTCTCTTGCTTGCTTGATCGCGTTGTATGCATCGTCAGCATACTCACATATTTCATAGTGAACGTTTAGGTTATCGTGATAACCAACCGTATAATGGGACATGATAGTTTCAACTCCATTTACCCTATTATTTATTTGGATTGTGGTCTTTCATACCACCATGGTTACCGTCTCCTGGCAATTTACCGTAAGCAACATATTCGATTGCTTGCATAGAACCTTCGAGTCTAGTTAAATCTCTTTCTAACTTTACATACTCATCATATGCTGCTTGAAGTTCTTGTTTTCTCTGAGACAACTGAATCGTACGTTTTGTAAAACGTTGTATTAGTTGTTCTGAACTTTCAGTTTGTTTTAATTTCATGGTTTAAGATCTTTCAATTTTTTTTCGACCCAATGGTCTTCGTTTTCAATTCCTGCTGCCTTTACATATCTCATGATATGATCATCAATCTGATGAAAGATTGGATGTAGATCCAAATCCATATTAATATCATGTGCAATATCCGCTACTTGAGATTCTGACAAACAGTGATCTGGATGTAGCAGATCGCAAGTTGGAATTCTTTGTTCAATTAGTTCATTGAGATTAAGTCTAATCTCATAGTCACGATAAACTGGCATTTTAATCTCCGTGTTGTAGTCTTTCTACTACTGTTTCTTTTTGCATGGGTGCTATATCATTTAGTCCATTAGCATCAAACCATGGTGCTTCTTCCCAATCAAAACCCTCACCGAATGTATTGTCAGGTGACATGACATACCAGTGACATTTAGCGTCAGGCACATCTACTGCACACACCGCCCAATCATCTGCCCACTGTGGAACTTGCACATACATCACTGGTAAGTGATTGGCAAACAATGAAAGTATGAGAGAAAAGAAAATCATACCTTACGTCGTTTCTTTTTAATTGCTAAAACAGATACGATTGCTGCAGTAGCAAACACAACTGAGGCAGACACAACAAGAAGTGTTGGGTCATACATTATATCTGATTGTGATTCCCATGTGCCAGGCAAAGTGTAGACAGATGGGTGTGATGCAAAAAACATTTTTTTACCTTTTAGTATACTATGTAGTTAGGTTTTACGCACGGAAAAATCCAATGCAAACCTTTTGTTATCACAGATGATATCATCTGCTGCATGAGGAATCCTTGGATTAAATATGCAAAAATCCGTAGGTCGTAATTTATGAACGACCCCACCATGCATAAATCCACCACCCATAGTCTCTGGATCCCAATCGTTATTTAAAATACCCATTACTTTAATTGTATCATTTCTACTCGCATCGTCAACATGCACGTTATCTTTTCTATGCCTATCCTTTATTGCCACACCTGCATAGAATATCTCAGGTATGAATAGTTCTCTATTATTTGCTTCCCATACTTGCAACAAAACAGAGGATGCAAGACCTGCCAAGAAATCATCCTTGATCTTACCATCCTCTACAATATCTAATTTTGCATGTTTCTTATCAAACGCTGCTCCCATAGGGAACTTCCAATGCCATGCTTCTCTTTTTGCTGCTGTCTCAAATATAAAATCTAATACAGATTGATGACATACATTACGAATTATCTTTATCATATTCATCAATTAACGTACGACGATACTCCCATGTTTGACCACTAGTAGATCCTTTACATGGATTTATACACCCCTTAGAATAACCATAGTCTTTTAAAGTATTACAAACTAGACCTGCAAGATCATGAGGACAACCCTCCTTTCCTGTAGACCAATATAATTGTTCTCCAATCCATGTAGCATTACATGTAGAACAGACTCTCATTTAATTGTATAGACTTACAGTCTATTATATATCAACAATTCCAAGCACGCAAGCTTTTGTTAATTCTTGAATCAGGATCTGATGCAGTTTTCTTAGAAGTTAACTTTGCTTTCATTCCTTTCATTCTAGCGCAGAAGGATGCCCTGCGGGGGTTTCCAACTTTTTTGCTAGGTGCTTTAAGGTCAGATCCAGGATTTTCGCGTTCGTAACTTTTTCTGCCTTTTTCGTTAAGTCCGCCTGATTGGTTCTTTCCTGCTTTCCTAGTCCATGCTGCTGCTTTTTCTCTGACATACTCCAAGTCTTCCTTTTTTACACAGCGGTTGTACGTTTTGCCGAATAGTTTTTGGGTTCCTTTTTTCTCATAACCTGGCCAACATTTCTTTGCTTCGTTGGTTGTTTCTTCATGAGTAAACTTCATACCCTTAGTCGCTTTATCCTTAAGTGCTTGACGCTTCTTAGGATCCATATTCTTTTCATAGTCTGCTAACTTCTTAGCATAACTAGGGTTATCCATTTTCTTGATAAGTTTTCTGTCTGATTTGTTAGGTCCTGTGTATTCCACTGCTTCATTCTTAGGACGACAATCATTTACCAACTTACCACCCTTCATTTTCATACCAACTTTTTTATGAGTCTTCCAACATTCTGATTGAAAATCTTGGAATCCTTTTATCTTCATATCAAATTCTTCTTTCTTACTTTTGTTTCCCCAATTTTTTGCACCAACTTTTCGGCATTTGACAAGTGCACCGCTTGCATAAGCACTTGGCCAAACTGAATAACGAGACTTTACCTTATGGTAACATGCATCTTTTTCGCCTTCGTGTATTTGTGTAGATTCTGTTTTCACGTTAATTGCTTTACCTTTTCTGTTTGGATTAGGGTCTTGCTTGTTTTTGCGACGAAAGGCTGCATCCTCCTCTTTTTTATTTAGGGATCTTTTCATCTTACTGGAGCCGCACTTGGGTTTGGTTGTTTGTCCAGGTTGTTTGGCACAGGGTTTACCTGCGTATTTACCACCGAGTTGAACCCAACCAGGCTTCCCATCAGAAGAGCGACTCTTAGAAAACCAGTCGTGCAAAGAACTATCACCACTTTTGTTCTTTTCGATAATTTCATTACTTGCCATAGTGCATTGCGGGTTTGTTAGTTTTACCTAGTTTACCTTTTCTAACTTTTGTGCCAGAAGTTTCACCCATACCAGATGGGTTTTTGCCTGGTTTTGCCTTACCTAAAGTCATAGACTTAGATGGTTTCTTAGACTCAGTATCATGTAGTCTAGCAGGTTTACCTGCCTTCTTAGTGATGACTGATTCTTGACCATGCTTACGTCCTAGACGACGCATAACTTTTCCGAAACGTCTCTTAGACATTCCTTTTGCAGGAGTAGTTTGGTATGAAACCTCACGTCCTGTTCCTTCACCTGAGGAATATTTATACTCCCCTACACCTTTTTTATAACCTATACCTTTCTTCTTAAGATCTTTCTCAAGTCCTTTACGTTTTTCTCGATTTGATTTTTCATCCGTACCTCTGTCAGCAGAAATGTTTCCAGTAGTCTTTGACTTTGCTTTAGATAGCATTCTTGTAGTAGGATTACCTTCTACAATGTTAATAAAGTCTTTGTAGTACATAACTTTCAATTGTTCTTTTTGTGCTAACTTATTAGCAGTAGCGTACATAACTTCTTTATCACGATCTCCATAGAGTTTCTTAAAGCGATGACGATTTTTCTTCATCCCTTTAATTATTCTTTCTGCCTCTTGATTAACAGCGGGCATCTTAACCACCAACGACTTGGATTTCCTCAATAATCACTGCACTTGTAGCAGCAACAATCTTGATTGCTCTTTTAACAATTGCTTGAGGACCTGAGAAAGCAAAAGTATAATCTGCTGATGCACCTGATGAATCGATATCAGTGCTGATTTTGTTTCCTACAACAGCAGTAATCTTTTTACCTGCAGTTCCTGCAGAAAGGAAATTACTATCAATAGCGGGTGATGTGCTATTATCTTCAACTGCAATAAAATCACCAGTTGAGAATGGATGTGCGTCACCTGTTGCATGTATATGGTGACCTAGGATATAATCAGCAGTAGAATCATCAACTGCTTTTACAATCTTTGCTTGGCCAGGTTTACCACCTTTGAGAAGAATGAATTCATTCTGAACAAGTGTGATTGCAGGACCACCATTGAGTGATACAGTTGCTGCACCTGCAGTAGATCCAACTCTGTAATATCCTGTTTGTATTACTTGATATTCAGTTGCACCTGCTGCAACTGTATTAGTGCTAAGAACATTTAATACTGACATGTCGTGTGTTGTTATTTCTCGTCCTTTTTATTTATCTCTTTTTGCTGCTTTAACATTTTCTGTAAATCTGCAGTGCTACCAACAAACATAGTATTGTTTACTGTAGATGGTGCATTCTTTTGATCCTCAGCATCTAACTCTTTCATCTTCTTCTGAAGATCGATTAGTTTATCAGCAGTATCTGCTACGTTCTTAATTGTTGTTGCAGCAACTTCATAAGCACGAGGGTGATCTGATGCTTGTGCTACTTCTAATATACCGTCTACTGCCTCTTGTCCTTTCATCACTAAACTATGCAATGCAGCACGAGATATCTCATAGTCTTGTTTGACATCTTGAGTCTCTGTTTTCTTTAGTGTTGGTTTTACTTTCTCAACATGCTTTTGAAGTTCAGATGGTTCTGTTCCAAAAGCATCATTGAGACCATCGAAAGGATTTGCCATTACGTTATAGTCTCGTCAGCACCACTTGTAGGATTACGTTTCTTATCATCGGTAAAGACTGCAGTGGTCTCTCCGAATCCGAAATCATCATCAGCATCTGCTGAGAGAGGATTAGGAACAACAGTGTATCTTACTTCTCTTGGTGCAGATGTAGTATTTACATCTGTATAGTAATCTGTAATTGCCTTCTTGATAACTTTTGGTTCTGATACAGGACCGTATAGATAAGTTTTTGCAGTAAATTGTAAAGTATAAATGATCGCTCTTCTTGTAGTAAAGTTACCCTCATAGTCATCTTCATATTCAACGTCATTGAGGACTACAGGGATATCTCTGATCTCACTCATCTCAGGCAATAGTTTTACTGCCATGTTAAAATGAGGTTGAAATATTGGTAGAATCTGTTCTAAGATTTGTAAACCATCTTCTTGGTTTTTAGAGATGATTGCTAGTTCAAAACTAAGATTATAAGGAACAGGCATAAACACGTTCTTGTTCGTTGTAGAACTGCTTGCCATCTTAATTTTTTGTGTAGGTGCAAGTTTTCTTGCATTGTCATACGCTACACCATTAATCTCAAAAGAGATTCTAGGTAAAGTAAGTTGAACTCTTTTATTAGTAGGATCTGGAACTTGATCTAACCTTGCTAAGAATTTTTGTTTAGGACCGTACGCCAAAGGTACTTTCATAACTTCATCGTTACGACGCAATTCAATGTTATTGAATAACGTTCCGAAAGCAACGATAGTCTTCCTAAAAATTTCGTGATATGAATATGTGCCTAACATTAGATTGTAGTATCAGTTGTAGATCCAATTGAGCCGAATGGATTGGTTTCGGTAAAGTCAATAATATCGTTATCTAAAGTTTCAAAATCAGCATTCTGATCTATAGAATTAGCGGTATTAACATTATTTAGTGTATTATATGATGCAGAAGTCCAAGCAGCACTTGAGGTCTGTCCTGTAACCGTCTCAGGTATCGTAAAGACACCTGAACGATTAAAGACCTGTAACTGTCTAGTTGTAGAATCCCATGCTTTAACTTCAGCAGTCACGTTAGATGTGCCTCCTGCAACAATTTCACCAACTGTGAAATCACCAGAACCTCCAGTAGCAAAGTTAACTGTAATAGCATTAGCAAAGGCAGCTTCGATTGCATCGATCTCTGCGATACCTGTGTCGAGATCTTCGTCGCTGTATTCAAAGAGTTCACACTGACATTCCCAAACATATCCTTTTCCTAATTGATAAAATGGTTTTTCTGCTTCAACAAATTGTATTTCAAATAAATGTTTTGTTGTTGGAAAATATATTAAGTCCCCTTCGTTTGGTCTCCCTTCGACGTTAAGCGTGACACTATCGTCCACATGCTCTTTAAATTTCTCACGGGAGAATATAAAAGTTGTCTTGTCTTCGATACGGACTCCAAATTTGCTAAGTAACTCACCTTGTCCTTCCCATCCTTCAGCATTATTGACATATGCTCTAATTGGTTTCGCAGTATCGAATTGCGAATCCGAGTCCTCTCCAAAGACCGTATCTTTGTTGACAATCGTTCTCGGAACGTAGAAAATATCTTGCCCATAAATTTCAATGCTTTCAACTACTAAGTTTTCAATAAATTTTTGTTCCTGTGCAGAACCATTTGCCTTGAAACGTCCTGCGTTAGAATAATCTGACTGAACGTAATCTTGGGCGGGAGTGTTAGAAAATGCCATTTTAACCTACTAGATCCATTGGTGGAATTTCGTATGTGTCACGAATAGTATCTTCAAGATCTTTCTTGAATTGACTTGCATCCTCAAGAATTTGACGACCGTTAAGTGTAACACCACCTAACATTTGAATGCCATCATACTTACTTAGGTTTCTTCCCCATTGCTGTTGAAATAATGCTTCAACATAATCCTTCAACCAGTTATCATTATACATTCCTGTATATGTTTCTGGGTCTTGACGTACGAGAACTTCAACTAAAATTCTATCTCCTGATGCTAGAGAATCCCAATCAAAATCAAGATATAATCTACCTTGCTTTTCATTGAATCTTACTCTCCTATTACGACCAGAATTGGTAACCCAATCAAGAGTCTCAAGATATTGAGATGTCATGAAGTAATGAAGAATATGACCATGGGTCATAGCGTATATATCATTTAAGAAAATTTGATACTTGATATTGAACATGTTACCAGGCACAATACTAGAAGCACCAATCTGTGTATACACATGATTTACTGCTAAAATATTAGGAGGTAATGAGACATAATTATTATTCTCATACCAATTAGTAGATCCTTGTTGTGTTGAACTTTGAGCAAATGTTCTAATAGCATCAGTTACTTCAATATTCATGAAAGATTTATAACTTCCATCATAATGATACTCTTGATAAAAATCAATTGCTTCTTCTATCAGATCATCTAATTGCTCAGTTGCAACGTTGATGTCGATTGTAGGATATCCTAAACGACGAAGAGCATAGTCTCGTAGTTCGGTTTTAGTAGCGGGTCTAGTAGCAGACATAACTTATTAACTGAATGAGGAGATAGTAAGTGTAGTAACATCATTTGCACTGACGACTTCTCCCTTCTTAAAGAATCCGTCAACATTATCAACTGTTACTTGGTTAGTTCCAAGAGCAGTGATAACACCTGTGGTGCCAGAAGTAGCACCAGTAACTGTTGCTCCAACTTCCATCGTTGTGATGTCAGTAAGAGTTAGAGTTGCATTTGTTGCAACGGTAGCGACATTAACTGTTGCACCGTTTCCATGAATCGCAGATACTGGAACTGTAGCAGTGCTACCATGGATTGCTGTTACATCAAATGTAAGAGCAGCACCACCGCCACCACCAAGTTGAGCATCAGCAACTGTGACAGTTTCATTGACAATGAATCCAGATCCATCGTCTGTTACAGTGATAGTAGCAGCACCATTTGAATCAACAACAATAGTGAATGTTGCATTTGCACCATCTGCTTGAGTGATGTAATCAGATGTGCCAATGGTGTAAGTTCCTTGAGTTCTTGATGCGTCAGCAGCACCGACGTTTCCTGTTGTTGCAATACCAGATGCGTTAGCATTAGTAATTGTCAACACTTCAGATGCAGCGTAACCAGATCCATCATCATTGATTGCAACACCAGTGATACCACCACTAGCATCAACAGAAGTGATGTTCAATGTTGCACTAGATCCAGATCCAGATGATGATGTTGCAATAGCAGTTCCTGTTGAATATCCAGATCCTGCAGCACTAATAGATCCAAGAGTCTTAATTCCAGAAGCGTTAGCGTTAGCAATAGTTATAGTATTACCCGCAGTAAAGTCAGTTCCACCGTTATTAACTGTTACGTTAGTGATAGCACCTCCAGATGCAGTAATGTCAACAGTCGCAGAAGAACCATCGCCTCCAGTGACTGCGACTCCAGTTGCAGATGTGTAACCTGTTCCACCAGATAATGTTGCTAAGTTCAATGTAAGAATTTTACCTGCGTTAGCATTGGTGATTGTAACTGTGTCAGTAATCAGATAGTCAGAACCACCTGCATTTACCGCAGCAGCAGTGATATTTCCATCAGCATCGACTGTAGTATTAACAGTCAATCCAGATCCAGTTCCTCCAGAGGTAGCAACTGCTGTTGCTCCTGTGAATCCCCCGCCACCACCAACACTGACTCCTGTTGTGACAACTGCACCTGGTGTTGGGTCTCCACTAAGTCCTAGTGTAAGTGTAGTTGATGTAGCAAGGTTAGTTAACATTGCTCTTAGTTGCTCATAAGCATTGTCAAGTTTTGCTTGAACTCTTGCTTCTGTATAGTATTGATTTGTTGATCCTTCAGATAAATTATCAGTGTCTGCTGCAGCAAGTTTAACATCAAAACGAGCATCAGAACGTGTATTAGTAAAGAATACGTTTGTAGATCCTTCAGTTACATTATCAGTATTAATATCTGCTTGAGTAACAGATAGTTCACCACCTGCTGATAGTGCAATACCTGTGCCATATGTAAAGTGTGATCTTGTTCTTGTATTAGTTGTGAATAAGTTTGTTGATCCTTCAGTTACATTATCTGTGCTAATGTCTGCCTGTGTAACTGTGAGAGTGTACGTTCCTGCAGTATCATCATAGACTTTTGTAATGCCTGTTCCTGCTACAATAAGAGCATTGACTCTATCATCGACTCTCTCATCAGTATAGAATAGGTTACTACCCTCTGTAATGTTACCAGTATTGATATCTGCTTGAGTAACAGATAGTTCACCACTACCAGACAGCTCGATACCTGTTCCGTAAGTAAAGTGTGTCCTTGTTCGTACAGCAGTAGTGAACAAGTTAGTTGATCCTTCAGTTACTGTGTCAGTATTAACATCTGCTTGAGTAACAGATAATGTATATGTATTTGAAGCATCGTCATAAACCTTAGTAACACCAGTTCCTGCAACAATTAAAGCATTGATTCTGTCATCAACTCTCTCATCTGTATAGTATAGATTGCTTGATCCTTCAGTAATATTATCTGTGTCAAACTCGGTAAAGTCTATTGCTAGATCAGCAGTAGCAAGTTTAATACCAACTCCATATGTGAAATGAGTTCTAGTTCTAGTAGCAGTAGTGAATAGATTTGTTGATCCCTCTGTTACATTGTCAGTATTGATATCTGCTTGAGTTACTGATAAGGTGTATGTTCCTGCAGCATCATCATAAACTTTTGTAATACCAGTGCTTGCTGTAATAAGAGCATTAACTCTATCATCAACTCTTTCATTAGTGAAGTAAAGGTTGGTTGATCCTTCAGATAATGCATCAGTATCATGGTTTGCAATACTTGAAACTGTTCCAGTTAAGGTTCCTGTAATAGCAGTAATGTTTGCAGCATCTGCATATACATTTTGCCATCTAACTGAACTAGTACCAAGATCGAATGCACTATCACTAGCAGGATTAAGATTCTTAGCAGTTGAAGTTGTTGCTACAAGATTACCTGTTAGATTTCCTGTAACATTACCAGTTCCAGTTCCACCAAAAGTAATATCATCAGCATAAATGTGTTGCCATCTAACAGTGTTACTACCCAAATCATGAGTAGAATCAGCAGCAGGATTTAGATTCTTGGCCGTTGAAGTGGCCGCGACAAGATTACCTGTAACGTTACCAACTAAAGCAGCGGTGATAATATTAGCAGCGAAATCACCAGATGCATCTCTTAGGACTAGGTTGTTAGCAGAGTTACTTGCAGTAGATGCAACGTTGATTGTAGTATTTCCAGAAACACCATCAGCATTTGTCAGTGTAATACCTGACGACGCTGTAACAGAAAATGTTCTTTGTGCGTAAGTATTAGCAGCAGTCCTTACAACATATCCTGTGCCTGACATTGCAGCGAGTGCAGTGATGTCAGCATCATCGTAAGTAGTTGTAAGAGTAACAGCAGCACTACCGTCTATAGATACACTACCATTTACAACACCATCAAGTGTTAATACTCTAGCAGTCTTCCATGCGTCAGCAGTAGATGCGTTTCCTAAGAAACCTGCACCAGCTCCTGCAGCACTAGCAGCAGTGATTTGATTAGCAGCAAAGTCACCAGATGCATCACGATTTACAATCGTAGACGCTGTAGCAGCAGTCGCAGTTGTCATGCTGTCTAGTAGGTCTGCGTTAAGATTGTTAATCTTATCTGTTGTTGGGATAACAAGAGCAGCACCCGAAGTTACTTGAGATATTATCTGACCATCTACAGTCAGTGTGCCATCAATGTTTGCATTAGCATCAACATCAAGAGATGTGCCCGCACCAGTAAGATTTAAACTACCTGCTCTAAGAGCACCATCTGTTCCAGATAGAACTTCTGAAGTATTAGTTGCACTTGTTAGGAATTGGAATTGGGATGATGATCTGTCAAAACCAAAGAAACCAATTTTAGCAGACCCATCGTAGTAACGAAATTCCACACCACGATCCTTTCCATCGTTAGATCCTGGTGCTGTGTCACCACCCACAGTAATAATAGGGTCATCGATTGTTGTGACTGTAGAGTTGACTGTAGTTGTTGTTCCATTGACTGTAAGGTTTCCTGTGATTATTAAATCTGATGCAGCAGTTAAGTCACCTGCAACATCTAGTGTTCCTTGAATATCAGTGTTACCATTATCGGTATCTACTGTAAACTTGTTCGCTGCAGAACCATTCTGCACTTTGAACATCTTATTATCTGCAGTGATAGTAACATCATCATGAGTTACTAAAGCACCAGAGATATCAGCACTATTGTTAAGATCAAGAGCACCAGTCAGTTCAGTGCCTCCATAAACTCTTAGACCTTCACCAATAGCAACGTTCTTACCAATCGCAGCACCACCAGTTAGACGGAATGCACCATCAGCAGCATAAGATCCAGTCAGAGTTTGCTGTGTGTTTCTTGTTAAGGTTACAACGTTTGAAACACCAAGAGTATTATTAATTTGAGTTGCATCACCAACTGTTAATGTTCCAATAATATTTGTATTACCGTTATCAGTATCAATACTGAACTTAGTTGTTCCAGAACCATTGTTTATATTAACTACTTCGTTATCACTTTGAACAATTAGAGAATCATTGATAGTTGTTTGACCTGCAACAACTAGAGTTCCATCAGTTGCTATGTTACCTGAGGCAGATGCAACAGTCATCTTATCAGTAGTTCCTGATCTGACTGCAAAGTTTGCATCAACATCTACAGTTCCGTTGAACTCTGAGTTACCAGTTACTGTAAGTTGTGAACCAAGTGTTGTATTATTATCAACGTTAAGTGTTGAATTTAATTCAGTGTGACCATCAGCAGTCAGCGTACCTTCGATATTAGTATTACCTGTAGAAGATGCGACAAAGAACTTATCAGTCGTTCCGTTTCTAACTGCGAAGTCTGCGTCAATATCAGTTACACCGTTTACATTAAGTGTTCCTTCAATTAATGTATTACCATTATCAGTATCAACTGTAAATTTATTTGCAGCAGATCCATTTTGAATATGGAATGATCCGCTTGCTTTATTAATAATTAGAGAGTCATTTATATTTGTTTGACCTTCAACAGTTAATGTTCCTTGAGTAGTTGTATTACCACTCTCACCTAAAACTTCAAACTTAACTGTATCACCAGAATTTAACTTACCAACATAAAGATCATCACCAATATGGAGGTCAGTTTGAATACCTGCACCACCAAAGATTCTTAAGTTAGAAGTATTATCAGATGCATATGAAGGAGTATACGCTGCACTTGAACCAGAACGTAATTTATATCTGATGTTTAGATAGTTTCTGTTACCGAATGATTCTGTAGCACTGTCTCTTTGGTTTAAAACACCGTTAACAAAGACATCACTATTGAATACTGTATCACCCTCAATATATCCACCACCGTCAAATCTAAATGAACCATAATCATTTGATTGAATTTCATAAAGACCAGTTCCACCATTCTGTGCAACAGTTGGTTCATCTGTATCTTCAAAACGAACAATACCTGCGACATTCAAAGTGCTGTTTGCATCAATGGCACCAGTATTAGTTAAAATACCACCAACTTCAATATTACCTGTAGTGGTATGAAGTTGTATTTTAGTTGTGCCACTACCATTATTCAATGATAATGTCTTAGAAGCACCTTGGAATACAATATTATCATCGAATCTAGATGTGCTGTTTGCTCTAAATGTGCCATCAACATCTAGTAGACCACCAATATTAACATCATCTCCAATACCAACACCACCTGCAACTACTAAGTCTCCTGTAGTATTAGATGTTGAGTTTGTATTTGTTGTAAGTTTTAAGTTACCTGCAGTTATACCACTCGCTGTTCCGCTAAAGACCTCTGAAGTGTTCGTGGCGTTGTGTAGGAATGTAAATCCTCCGACATGTCCTCCAAGGTCTGTGTAGCTATCATCGTAGCCAAAGAATCCAAGTCTTGCTTGATCGTCGTAATATCTGAATTCAACTCCACGATCTTTATTGTCATCACTGCCTGGAGCAGTATCACCACCAAGAGTAATAATGGGATCATCAATTGTTGTAACTGTTGAATTAATTGTTGTAGTCGTTCCATCTACCTGTAGATCTCCCATTATTTGAACTTTACCACTGGTTGCTCTATCATCACCAGGATCTAGGATCATGGTAGCAGCAGAGGAAGCAATGTAATCTCCTTGGAAATATATGTCTTCTACTTGTACTTTACCTGCAGCATCTGATGCAGTGATTGTAACTGTATTCTCTGCAGTTACTACAACACCACTATTACCAGAACCAGAGTTGGTTGCTAAAATACTTAATGTTCTAGCAGAAGATGAGTTCTGTGTAGTCTGGAATGTTAAATTACCATCACCAGTTTTATCTAAAGTCTGTGCAACTGAACCATCTAAAGTGATATCAGGATCGCTAAAGTAAGAACGTACGTTTACATCGATCTCACCTGCACCACTATCACCAGTATTATTAGCAGAAAATAGTAAACCGCCAGAAGTATTATTGATTTTAATAAAGTTTAATTTATTAAAACCAGTATTGGCGGTAGAAGTTGTAAGTTCGTTATCTAATTCAAAATTTTCAACAGCATTTCCATCTGTGAAAATAAGTTTATTATTTTGTAGTTGTGTATTATCTACTCCTGCGGTGGCGATCGTGACGTGCCCGTTCGCGTCAACGTCGAAATCTTCTTGTGCAAAACTAGCCAATCCCTTCTGCTCTGTTGCTTCGGCAGCGAGATATCTCCACCCGCCAGAGTCACCGCTACTATGAGTAGGTGCACCTGCACCTGCAGCAATGCCAGTGATGGCTTGGTAAACTTTTGATGCGTTAGCAATGATGTCATATCTAACGTAAGTAGTACCTGCGTTATAGCTAGCATACTTACTACCCTCTGCAGCAGTAGCGATAGGCACATTTGTTGCACTTGTCAATCTACCATAGGCATCAACAGTAAATTTAGTAGCGTTAACTGTAGCCGTACCAAAGGGTTCGCCAGATCCACCTGCGCCAGATACAGATGTCAGGGATTCCGTATTATAGTTACCTGCTGTAACAGCAGTGGTAATCATATCGATGGTTGGGTTACCAGATATACCTGCACCTTCACTTACAGAAATTCTTGTGGCAGTTCCAGTAATAGTTCTAGTCGCTACAGTATTAGAAGCAGTTCTAGAGATCATACCAGTTGTGGTCAAACCTGCTAGAGCAATTAAGTCTAAATCATATGGTTGTGCAGATGTCCCTTCATTAGTTCCGTCAAGACCATAATCAGCAAGAGTACCATTATTAGAAGTAGTGAAATCTTGTGCGTTTGTTATTCTACCTTTAGCATCAACAGTTACTTTATTATAAGTTCCTGAAGGAGATGATGTACCATCATAATGTGGTAAAGTTGAAACAAGTGCTAATTCAGCAGATAGGTTTAAGTTAGTAGAACCATCAAATACACCAGAAGCAGTAACCTCGTTAGAGAGTTGAATTTGTCTAGATGAAGCAAGTCTAGACGCAGTAGATGAGTTACCAATAACAGTTGAAGTGATAGTACCTGCAGAGAAGTTACCATCAGCATCTCTTTGAACTAAAGTATTTGCAGTGTTAGATGTAGATTCTACAGGACGTTCGTACCTTAAAGTATTCCATGCAGATACACCATCACCGATCTTAAAACGACCTGTGTCAAGTTCTATACCCAACTCACCTTGTGCAAGAGTCGGGTTAGAGTTTGCCCATTCCTGTGCGCCCCCTCTTCTTAATTGAATTCTATTTGCCATTTGTTACGACAACTCGATTAGATTATGCTTCGTTTATTATTTATGCTAAAAAAAGAGGGGGACTGTGCCCCCTTCAAATTATTCTGCTGCAACTGGATCGGGAGGAGTAGAAGCGGTCTCTTCCTCTTCCTTTGGATTGAAATACTCTAGTGTTTCAATAGCACCCAACAGTTTAAGTGCGGTCACCTCATTTTCTTTAATTTTAGCAGACAGTTGTTGATTTTCTTCAATCAACTTTTGATACCTCTCTTTAAATTGAGAATGCATCTCTTCTTGTGATACTTTTTCAACAGTCATTATGATGTTTGGTTTTGGACTAACGTTAGTAAAAGTGATTTAATCTCACTCATATCTGATTTTAACTCAGAAACTTCATTTTGTAAAGTATTAAATTCCTGTTTTTTTAATTCCTCTGCCTTATGTGCTCTCATATATTTCTGATAAACAGTTTGATCAGCACATTGTATGGAACCCCCATTGGAATCCCTAAACCAGTTTGATTTGTCTTTTACAGGAACTTTCATTATACAGCAAGAGCAATTGCTCTAAGATCTTTAATAATTGGCACTAATGCCTGATTAGGAGAAACGAACACTACCTTAATTTGATATTGATCGAAACTCAAACCAGATACTTCATACTCATAAGATCTATAAATCTCTCTTTCTGAAGTTGCAGGAATCTTAGATCCTGCAGATGGGAAGAAGTCAAATCCCAGTTGTTCTATAGGAACAGAAGATCCAACAGGACGCACTCTATATAGCACCTTAATCTCACTGTTGGGTGGGCGATAACCCGCGAAATAAAGTTTTATAGAACCAGAAGGATTAGTTAAGGTTGCAGTTCTAGTAATGTAAACTGCATCGTGATCATCACCAACTGATAATTTTGCAGTATTAGGATCTGCAGGATTATTCACACGATTAGATACTAAAGTAACTGACATTCTATCTGTATCAATAACAGGAGAAATTGTAGTCTTCTCAGTGGTCATTGTAAGATCCATTCTAAAGGACTTAGCACCGCTAAGTTCAGAAGATTCGTTGATTGCAGAACAAACTAATTGTGGTGAAATCAACTCATTATCTTGACTTAGAATAATATCAGAGAATACTCCATCATTTGCAAATGATGCTTGAGATAGAGTAGTTCCATCATTGATAGACGTACCACTAATTGTATTGATTCTAGCAGTAACATCAGTCTTAGGAAGTAACATTCTCTCAATCTGAGGAACAAGAGTATTATATTGAATATTTTGAGTTGCAAAAATAGTCTGTCCGCCACCTAGAATACCCAATCTAGCAATAGAAGATGTAGAAATTTCATAGTAATCTAGAGTAACATTTCCAATTCCTGCATGAGTTTTGTTAATTTCTGTTAGAGGAATACCATCAAGGTTATAACATTCAACTACAGATTCATCTGCGTGAGATGTAGCAGTTGTGCCATCAAGACCACGTTCATGAGCAGTAATAGTTTTGTTATCACTAGAGATTGCACTATAAGATATAATTTCATTATTGATCTTAATGTAACCAACATTACTTGTGCCAATAGCACCACCATTGATAATCTTATGGAATGCACCTGCATCACTTACAGCGATGCTAGTATCTGTAGCAGATATAGATGCAGTCAATGCAGTTTCAGAAACTTCAGATTTAGCACCTTCAATAATCACATTGTTAGATGCACTGTGCATACAATGATTACTATGATAAACACGAATCTTTCTTTGACCTGTGGAATATGTTGGTGTTCCTGTTGGATAAGAAGGTTGAATTGCAGCAGTCTCAACAGCATCTCCACTGTATGTGATACTGCTAACTGTTGCAGTTTTTGTTGATAGTGAACCTGTAATAGTTTCTGACGATGGAGTAAATGCAGAAGACACATATTTAAGTGTCAATGTATTTGTTCCAGTAGTCCAAGTTACAACTTCCGCAGTAGGAGCAGTAGAAGAATTACCTGTAATTGTTTCACCGACTGTAAAGTCACCAGAAGCACCAGTAACAACCATAGTTGCTAATGTTTTGGAAGAGACAACACGGTTAGCGATTACTCCACCAGTATTAGATCCTGCTGCCCAGTTACCACTAATATCATTAATAGTTAATTGAACACCACCTGCTGTTACAGTTCTTGCAGTAATCGTACCTTCTGCCAAAGTAGTCTTTTGATAGATACGAGAACCAACTGTATATGGTAGTGTTGTTGAGTTGAGTGTAAGAACCAATTCTGGTTGGAATGTCTGAATAGCATCAGAACGAAGATTTAACTTACCGCCATTTCCTCTACCGAGTTCGGCATTATTCAATACAAGTTTAGTTTGTCCAGTATTACTGAATGATGCAGCGTTGATAATAAACTTAAGATCTTCATATTGATCTGCAGTCCATGTAGTCGCGTTCTGAGATTTGAATAGAACACCTGCATAAGGTTGTTCAGAGATTGTTCTATCACCTGTAATATCAATCTCACCCATTCTAGAGATCCAAATCTGATATGAGTTGGAGTCAGAAAGAAGAACAAAACAATGTTCTTGAGACTGAGGAATATATACGGGAGCATCAAATGTAAATCTAGTTGCAACTGCAGCAGATTCCGATAACTGAACTGAATCAGGTTCTAGAGTAACATCAGAGAAAGGTAGAATGGTTGTTGTAGGATAACCATTTTCCATTGTTCTGATTTGCATAGAAACTGGAATATTTGAATCCTTTTTAAAGAAGTAAACATCAACAGAAGTAAGGAAACGACCACCTATTTCATCAACAATAAATGATTGTGCAAGAGGGTCATACCAACCAACCTGTCTAGTCTCAGTTCTAGTTGTTTGAATTGTTTGTTCTTGAGTTACAGTATCTTGAACTACTTCTGCGTTACGAATTGCCAAGATATTTTCTTGAACTGTATTCAACGTACCTCTTGCTTCATAAGCGACCTGAGCAGAAGATTCAACTGCACCAGATAAACGTGAATCAGTTTCAGAAGTAGAAAGTCTTAAAGTTCTAGTTCCTGTTGCCCATCTTGGATTTGTATCTAGACCAGGATTAGGAATAAAGAACGATGCCTTCATCTTACCAAATCTATCAGAAATTAAACGACGATCTTTAACAACAGCACGGGCACCAGAAGTTCCAACTAATACTTCTTGAACTTGCATGTTGCCATAGAAATCACCGATTGCTTGCTTAGAAAGTTCAGTAGTATCGATGTTCAAAAATGCAGTTGTAGATGCATATGAAGTAGGAAGTGTTGTATCATCATATGGATTGAATTTAAAGAAATCATCAGGAGCAGCAACTTTAAACTTACATCCACTGAGCTCACCAGTTACGGTCTCACCTATAACAAAAGGAGTTGAGTTTGTTCTACTATCAACTGTAGGATCTTTAATAATTTCAATAATTTTAGGAACCATATAATCTATAGTTGTTTTTCCATCAAAGAATGAATAGAAACGAGTTCTTGGTTTTAGACGAGCAACGTCAAGTTCAACGTTTCTAGAACGAATCCAAGGAATAGATGTGCTAGAAAGAATAGAATCACCCATAGATTGACGATCAATTCTAGGAATAACTTGAGTTCTAACACCTTCTCTTACTTGTTCTTCAGTTGTTCTAATTTTTTCAACTACATTAATACGACGCATACCACGACCACCCCATACATTAGGTCTAGGTGATCTACCAATATCTTCTTCTAACCAATGTTTGTTTTTAACTGTTTTTGATGATATGACTTTTTCACCAGTCCATGTGGTTTCCCATGCTCCCCATTCAATAGGAGCAAAACCATTTTGATCAACATTAAGTTCAGATGATACCGCTTGGAAATCACCTTCAATCTGTTGAACTGCTGCAGGAAGTCTGTTAGTATCTAACCAATCATCAGAACCAGGTGTTAAAGTAATACGACCTATGTAAGTAAAAACGTTAAATGGGTTGATGTTTTCAACACGGGAAGCATATGGTTGATTAATAATTGCTTCTTCAGTATATGGTAAGGTAATTAAAGGACCAGTTTGTTGAATGTTAGTTGATAAAGTTGTATTAATTACTAGAGGAACATTAGTTGTATAATGAGAAGGACGAGCGTAACCTTGTCTGAAGTCAAGTGATGCAGAAAAATCTTCATGTCCTACATCAGACTTACTATGATCTCCAAAATCATCAACTATAAATCCATTCTTCAAACGATTCTTACCACTAGCATCAAGAATTTGAGTATTAAATGTATCTGTCTCAAGCATATTGAGTGAAGTATAATACTCAACCTGATCTAATCGACGTTCTAGACCACCAATGTCACGCATGGTGTAACGTTTATTATCAGATCTTACTATAACTGTATCTGCAAGTGGATCAAAACCATATGGTTTATGAGATATGGTTGCTAGTAACATACCATCTTTTAAATCATCAGGTTCTTGAGGTCTTTCAGAAGATTTACCTTTAATAATTTGGAACTCACCATCAGGAGTTACGAATGCTTTATCAATTCTAGGTAGATACCAATCAAAATCACAACGGAAATTGCTGTTCAATTTTGGAATATCAAAGACTGTAGCATTTGGAGTTCCAGATACATTGAATACTCTTGACTTGAAGTCAAATGTAGAACAGTTTACAAACGCAGGAGATGCTACCGTACCTGTTCCACTAAACAAGTTCTTAGCACCTGGTCTGAAGTCTAAGTAATCTGCAAGGAATTGGAATCCAAAGAAAGGAATGTCAGCGTAAGTTGTATCAAGATATGATTGACCACTGAAATAATCACCAGTTGCAGAATGACTGTAGTAATCAACAATAATTTTTAGTTTTCTAACAGGAGCAGCGACACCTTTCTTACGAACAATTTTTGAAATATCATATATGAAACCTGTTTGATTTACTTCCATGAAGTAATTTTCGGTAACTACCTTTGAACCAACAATAACAGATCCTACACTATCATTAATAATTGCATTAATAGCAATATTATTACTATCAAAACCATCAAGAATTTCACCTGCTTGGAATGTTCCAGACAAGTAAACAACGTTAAGTTTTAAAGTTCCTGAAGAGAATGCAACAACTTTTGCTCTTGCCTTTGAAGTTCTACCAGTTACAATAGTTCCTGTGGCAAAGAAAGTTGGTTCTACCAAAGTTACACTTGGTATTACTGGATCATTATCATCTAATGATTCATACACAGCATGTAATCTATAGCAGTCTACAAGACCAAGAGAAAGATCTCTATCTTGAATTCTTGTTCCATATAGATTTGAATATGTTAAATTATAATTTTGCTTATCAAGATCTTTGATTGTCTTATTAACTTTAAGAACAAACATCTGATTACCAGATTTTGTTTTTCTAGTAGTAACGTTCTTAGAAATAGTTGCTGTTACTTTGATAGAAGTAATACTTGTTAAGTTCTCAATTTGTAATGTTGTTCTATCAGAAGAGGTAAACGTGGTATAACCAATAGCACCAGAGTTAGTAGTATTGATAGTGATCTGATCACCTACAGGATGTGTACCATTACTTCCTGCAAGAACTGTAAATGTATAGTTCTCATCACTGATTGCTTGGAACTGTTCGTTCTCAGGTAAGGTGATAGAGATAGAATTAGAAGCAACAGTTTGAGCATCAAATGTTCTTCTAACAATCATAGATTCATCAGAAATACTCTTAATATACTTCTTAGGCATGTCGCTAAGAAGATCAGCATTTCCAATATCATTTAATGCAGTTCTAAGTCTTACTGCAGCGTTATATGTGTCTGCTGATGGAGCAGCAGAACCAACTGTTACATTTACAAGTTGTCTTCCATAATTAAAAATATTTGATGTGTTAGTAGTAGCGATTGCAGTTTGAGTTACACCATCAACAGTAACAAATTCAGTAGAACTAAAGTATACTTGATCACCAGGTCTTAGATCTAAAGCAAAGTTTGATTGTAAACCTTCAATAGATGCACCAACTGTAGCAACATCAAATGTTAATGATGCACCTCCACCACCACCGAGTTTTGCATCGGTAACAGTGAATGTTTCATTTACAATATATCCAAAACCACCTTTAACAATAGTAACTGTTGCAGCACCAGATCCATCAATTACAATGGAGAATGTTGCTCCTGTTCCATTTCCATCAGTAGTGTAATCAGATGCACCTATGGTATAAGTTCCTGCAGTTCTAGACCCATCAGCACCACTGACAGTATCTGTAGTTGCAACATTACCTGCACTAGTGCTGTATGTAAAAGTTTCACCCTCAACAGGTAGAGCATCTTCTAAAATTGCATCACAAGTAAATTCAATGTTATTTGTGCTTTCATCTCTAGCAACATACTGTCGAGTATCAGAATATTGGTAATTGTGTAACGCACTAATAGTATCAACATTCTCTCCATCAACAGTGACCATCTCACCTTCTACAAACGTACCTTCTACTTGATACACGATGAGAGTATCATCAGCACTGATTGCATCAACTAGATATGCTCTAGCACCTGAGGTTGCACCAATAACTAGTGAACCTGCTGCAATGGTTTGAGCAGTTGCCAGTTCCAAAATTGTAAACATTTGAACATCAAAGATATTCAATTTGTATTGATCATCAGCAGTTCCAAAAATATTATCAGGATCACCAATATGTTCTAAAGAAGAAACACGAGCAAAACCAATAATACTACCTGCTTGAGATCCTGGACTTGATGTAAATGTATCTCTTAGTTCTAAAGTTTGATAAGCATTAGTAATTGTGGAACCTGCAACATTAGGGAATCCATAAACATTCTTTACAGTTGTAAAGTTACCCATCTCAAATGGGATAATGGTGTTTTGTGCTGCTTGAGTTTCACGAGGTTTATCTAAATCAATATAAGTAGGTGCTAATCTCTTAATTCTATATCCTCTAACGTACGCTACACCTGAACCAAATTCAACAGCATATTTTGATTCGGTAGCAGTAAATCCTGATGAAGTTGTAGCACCTGCAGCATATACACCATTATTAAAACCATCATCAAGGTTTTCTCTCATTGTAATTTCAAAGTCTTTGATAACGTAGTCTCCAGACTCTTCAAAAGTTCTAAGTGCAATACTCTTTTCTAATTCATCATATGCACTTCTATCTACAAGTTTCTCTACCTTTGATGCATTAATACGAAGAAGTTCGATAAAGTTTTTATCAGCATCATCAGTAAGAAGTTTTTTAATTAAGTTTGTGGTGATTCTAAATCTATGAGAACCAGGAGCAGCATAGTTAGATGTTCCTGCAGCGTTATCATTGAGGCTAAGGTCATCTTCTGGGGTGACAATCGACTCTTGGATATCAAGTCCGATACGATAGGAGGGGTTACTTCCATATTGATCTAAAAGAATATACTGGTATGGGACATCAACAAAGAATCCCCTGATGAAATATACACCAGATTGCACATAAGCAACAGAACCTGTTTGAAGAGCACCAGTAGGAAGTAATTGTGCAAAAGGAGATCCAACTTCAATCAAAGTGGTTCCGAAAGTGATCTCAGTATCTGTAATTAATTGTTCGTTATTTGCGAAAGTTGCTTGATTACTGTCCGTTCCACCAGATTCAATATATTTTACATATAAAGTGATATATCCTTTATCTGAATCAGTTGAAGAAATACTATAAAGAACCTTTGCCTTTACACCTGTGGTAAGACCAGTAATAATTTTATCGTTTAATTGAGTTCTGTAGAGTTCAACATCAGCACCTAAGAAAGACTCTTGGAGCATAATACAATCGACATTCAGGTCATAACCAACTTGACCTGGTATAACCATTGCACCATCTTTGAACAAGTGAGCACCAACATTCTCCACTTGATTTTGCATGATGCTTTGCATCGTTGTAAGTTCCCTTGCTTGAATAGGGAAGCCAGGACGAAACAAAACTCGATAGAAGTTTTTACTAGTATCAAAGTCGTCGTAATATGGTGTGACGTTTAGGTTGGTATTTTGTGCCATTAGAATTCGATTACGATTTTGATGTCTTCTACTTGGTCGTTAGCACGACTGATTGCTCGTCTATTATCTATGTAAACAACGTCACCGCTATTTGACGCTAATTCTGGTTTAGAATAACCATTATTAAACTTCATACCCAAATCATATTCAGTGTTGTTAATTGTTCTAGAAGAAGAGTTGGGAACAGCAGGGAAATTGACATCTGGTTGACCAGCTGCACCAGAAGTTGCACCGTTGATGACGTTAGATCCGTCAAACTCATTTTGTGTCCCTGTAACTTCGGGGAAGATACCATCAACAGCGTTCTGATAATACTTCAAAACTTTGGTTGTGGCATTCCAAGAAATAACACGACCACGAGCAGTAACGTTGGTTCCACCAACAACTCGTGTTTGAGTAATAATTTCATCAGGCACATAGTTGCCTTGGAATGTAGGAGAGAAGATTGCTGCCTTTGTAGCAGAAACCGTCAAGTCCGAAATCAATTCAGAAGTTCCAAATTTTAAAGGATTAGTAACAAGACCAATACGACGATAATCGTTATCGATTGGGAAGTCACCCGCACCTTCATCATATGATAGTTTGGCGTTGATCATTACACGGAAAGCACCGAGTTCAACAACTGCATCTGCACCATGTCCGCCTGGAGGAGGAATGATTACATCAACTATGGCACCAGTTCCTGTTCCAACACCAGTAATGTTATCAACACTTACTTTACCAAAGGTATATCCTGTTCCACCAGATGTAACAGTAGCAGAAATAATTTTACCACCATCTACAACAATAGAAACACGACCACCAGTTCCATCACCATTGATTGCCACATTATCATAAGTTCCGTTATTATAACCAGAACCAGCTGAGTTAATAACAACTGTATCTATTTCACCAGAAACTGCGTTTGTTTTCACTGATGTGTTTGTGAAAACAGGCATGTAATCATTTGAAAAGAACTTAAGAACCGATGCTACGGGGATGGTATACATGTATTTCCAACGATAACCATCACCAGTAGTGATAATTGAAGTAGAAGTACCTGTAGGTTCCACTGTAGAAGGTTTTCCATTTGGGTCTGAGGGTGAAGTTCCATTATAGATGACCTTATAACATTGATATTGTGAATTCACAACATAAAAGTCTGAGTCATATAATTTTGTAGCACCTGAAGCAGCAGTTTTTGTAGGAGAATAGTCATGTCTATACATGTCATAGGTAAAACCTAGTCCACCTGTAGTTTGTTCTGGGGAAACCCAGTCAATTCTACGAACGACCTGAATGGTATCAGAAGCGAGGACTCTCTTCATCGATATCATATCATCGTACGATCCAGAAAACTCTGAGAATGAGTCTACTGCCTGTGGGGGCGAGTTCTCATTATCCCAAGTTTGAGGTCTACCAATGAAAAGATACAAACGATCACGGGAAGTTCCCGCTGCATCGTCACTCTGAGTTGCGTCAGGACCTTCCAGTGCTTTTATAAATTTCTTTGCAGAAAATATTCTAAATTGATCAGTTAATAGGGCTGCCATTTTGGGATACTATTGTCCTCCTGTTTATTTATGAGGGTTACGAGCGAACAGTTGCTTGATATTCAATACTCTTGATTCTATATCGTGCACCACCGTTCCCTACGAGGTCCTCGCCTCCTAGAATTGCTTGTGCAACTGCACCCGCACCAGTCGTATCACCAGTTGCATTAGTGAATGTTACTGTGGGGTGTAGGTTATATGTGTTATCAACAGATTGTTGAATACCATATCCACCATTGTTGATAGTAATAGAAGCAACTTGGTCTCCTGCAGCTGTGAGAACAGCAGTTCCAGTCGCTTGAATGTCACCAATATTTTCAAACGCTACTGTTGGTGCAGCAGTATAGTTTGTGCCAGGATTTTGAATAATAACATCAACTACAGTTCCGCTATCAGAGAACTCATAAAGATATCCACCAATACCAACTGCAATGTTTCCAGTATTAAATGGAACAATGCTACCTACAACTACTGTTGCTGTTGTTGGATCATAAGAAACAACAGTTCCAATGACGCCAGAAGTTGCACCTGTAACAACTTCATTAACGCTATAATTTATACCATTACCATTTGTCACATCAAGTTGAATACTTAGAAGTGCAGTGTGTTCAACACCATCACTCAAAGCACCAGCTGAAACTATTGTTGCAAACTTGAATGGAATAGTTCCATCCTTTACATTATCACCAACTTGGAATAATGTTGTATTAGTTCCACCTTGAGTTTCTTCGATACCATATAAAGAATTATAGATACCACCATCTAGACTAATCTGATTAGCATAATCAGTGCCAGTATTATCTAGGTCAGCAATACCATCACCCGCTGATGTTGGCAAGATATCTTGGAAAGAACTATCTGCCAATAAGGAAGGAGGTTCTGTTAATAAGAAAATATTAGATCCAGTAGTTGTAAGAACAGTATGAGGTTGGAATCCAGCTGGTGCACTAGAAGCAACTCCTGCGTCAAACTGCACGATAGCATCTTCAGTAGAAGGAATACCACCGTCAATAAATGCTAATTCATCAACTTCAAAAGTAACTAGAAGTTCTCTAGAAACAGGATTCCAGTCATATACCTTTGCAACTTTGTTATTAGCATTTTCAACTTTACGAATAACTCTATCACCAACACTAAACTTATAAGTTGAAACACCAGATGAATCATTCTGTCCTGCATCAAGAATAACACGTTGATCGTAATTGAAATTTACACCTCTTGTTAAACCACCAAACTTACCTGTAGATTTTGAAGTGTATGTAATAGTTTCATAGTTAAGAATAATCTGACCAGAACCAGGAAATGCGTCTGTAGAATCAACATATATTTCTGTATCATTTGAGGTAACATTTTTAACAAGACCAGTTAAGTAAATGTTTGATGAGTTAAATGCCTGACGTGCTCTAGATTTTCTCTTAAGAGTTACTAGTTTTGTAAAGATGACATTTGGAACTGAAGTATATCCATTACCAGGATCTACGACATTAATTGATGTTATGACACCTTGATCGATAGTCGCTTCTGCCTTAGCACCAATACCTCCACCACCTGTAATTAAAATAAATGGAGGTTCTTGATAAAATTCACCTGGATTTGTAACTGCAATAGATGTGACTTTTCCTAAAGTATCAATTTCAGCAGCACCTTGTGCACCCTGTCCACCACCACCTTCAAAGATAAGTGTTGGAGGAGTAGCATAACTTCTACCACCGTCAAGTAATGCTAAACCAGTAACAGTTTGAACAGTAGGAGTTCCAATAGCACCACTTCCTTCACCACCAAGAATTTTTGCTTTTGCAGGTCCAAAGAAATTATCACCTTTCTTTGTCATCTTGATATAAGAGACACTGCCACTATCATTAAGAACTACATCACCTTCCGCCTCTGTTGGAAATATAGTTGTAACTGGAGGTGTGGTATCTCCTTCAAATAATGGTGTCCCGTAAAACTTAGGACCGATAGCATATGGATATACAGGATTACCACTACCATCTTCAGTCATGAAGTATGCGTACGTTCCATTAGGATACTCTGGTGTTACAGCAAACTTACCATTAAATTCATCTAGAGTTCCTACAGAAGAATCGTAAATATAATCTTCAACTAAATCTCCTAAGACATATCCATCTTGAACAGTTCTTATACCATGACCAGAACTTGTATACGCAAAAAGATATAACGCTTGAGGTGCGTTTACAGGAACTGTAAATCTTAATTCACGATTTGTTGCCAAGTTAAAACCTGACAAGTATGATTGATAGGTTACCTCTGAACCGTCAATATAATATTTAATTCCATTGCCAGAATACAAATTTGCAGTATTCCCAATGATAGCAGGATTTTGCCCATGCCAACCGTCCTCCGTAGTTGATATTAGTAAGTGTTGACTGTCATTAGAAGAGTCATCTTGATTAAAGATGTATGTTTTACCTCGGTCTAATTCTATAAAGTTTGGACGAGAACCTCCAAATTGGAACTGTCCGTTTGAAATTGTTACAGCATATGTAACAGTAGATACTGTATTTACCTGAGGACGAGCACCCGCTAATTCAGCAGTGGTTCTAAGTCTATAGGAAGAAGTTTCTCTCGCAACTGCACCACTAGAATTATATCCCCAAGGTCCGTAGATTGGATAACCATCAAAAGAGACACCAAGAATTTTTGAATGACCATCAATGTATCTAGACTTATCTATAGTGTTGGGATCATTGCTATCACTTTGATAAAAATCTCTAGCATAGTAATTGTTAACAGGATTATATGTCTCTGATGATGAGTTAATGGTCATGTAACCCTCATCACCTGCATATCCTCCCATATATCTGTGAATGGCACAATGGAAGTATATCCTAGTTGCTTCATCACTATTCATTAAGAATAATGGAGCATATACTGATTCATAATCTGCAGCAGGTGCTTGAGATACACCAGTGCTGTTATAGTATAATGTTCCACCATTTAACGTACCGTCAGGAGTTACACTAAACCTGATGGGATGTCCTGCACCTGCTTGATTAGATGCATCAGACTGATTAAATTTAATTAAATAATTTGCTCTTACTTGAATATTTTCGGGAGCGATATAAAATTGACCAGGTGTGAAAGGACCAAACTTTGCTGCATCAGTTCCAAAATCAATGTAATAAGGATTAATTGAAATTGGATCACCATTGATTCTAAATTCAAATCCATTAGAACCTAATAAAAGATCATTATCTTGGAAGGGGTCACCTGTTAATGCTCTAATATAAACTCTAGTAATATTATTTTGATTATCTCTAACAATCTTAGCAATTTCACCCCTAGCAGTTCCTGCAACCTCGTCTACAATTCTACCAACTTCTATAGAACCAAGTGTTTCATCTACGTTAGATACACCAACAACAAGGTTTCCTGTTTCAACTTTAATATTCCAAGTATAAAGTTGTATATCACCCCAATCAAATACACCATTATCAAGAGCAAATTCATTTATAACTTTACTTGATTGATAATAGTATACAGCATTATCATTTACAGCATCATAAGTATTAGTATTTTTTACATAATCATACTTTACAGTATCAGCAGAAAAGTTTGTAGGAGTTGATGCTGCTGTTCCCCATTCTGGAGTATGAAGTAAGACACCATTTGCCATAACACCAAGTGCCTTATTCTTCTGAAAATCTCTTTGTCCTACATAAGGAACATCTTTTCCACCACGATAGATTATAGTATGATCAAAACTTCTATCAAGAATATCTGTAGAACCACCTGGTTGTCTTTCAGTTAAAAAATGTTGAGTTGGTTTAGGATGATTATCACTAACTAATCTTAGTCTATCAGATGTAAACGTACCTGTAGTAGGAGAGTTAGGATGACTCTGCCATACTCTATTAATATCAAATGATGTAACAACGTTTGGTGTTTCCTGCTCAGGTATAATTTGCAATCTTAAAGGATCATATCCCTTACCTCTTTCTAAAACTCTTACATGAGTAATTCTTCCAGAATCAGCATCAATGATTGGATATAGTAACGCTGCTGTATCAGGAGTTCCACAACCAGTTACAGTAAGACGTGGGGGATCATTCGGAACATATCCAGATCCTCCGTTTAATACTTTAACTGCACGAACACCAAATATTTCATCAAATATTGGTTCGATTACAGCACCAGTTCCAGGAACAGTTCTTGTCATTTATTAACTCACAACGGTGATAGTTCCATTCATTTGTGAATGGATTGTGCATTGATAATAAAGTGTGCCAGGTGCATCCATCGGAACAGTCCAATAAAGAACTGCAGTTCCACTACCACTTTGACCAGTGGTGTATGGAGTTCCACTTAAACCTGCTGAACTCTGAATTCTAAATGGATGTGCACCACCATTAGTAGAGTTATCAAAAGCATATGTCATTCCTCTTTGAACATAGATCTGAGGATCATTTGTTACTGCAGAGAAACCAGGACCATTGAATGTAAAGTTTTGTGCGTTACTAGTAGCACCAAGTTCCCACCATGTGATAGGTGATCTAGTAGGAACCCAATTAGTTCCATTATAGAATAATGAATCACCTTGAGTAAGTCCTGACATATCAGTGTCAGTTAACGACGTTAGAGTATTTGTTAACGTTCCAGAGAAGTTCACCGTTAAAGTGTCTCCAACAACTGCAGTAGAAATATCAGTTCCACCTGCAATTGTTAATGAATCTGTTGTAGTATTTGCTGTAGTGCTACCACTGTCACCAAAGATAGTAGCGAAGAGGTTTTGAGTTGCACCTCCTGAAGTTCCCTGAATATCATCAGCTGGAACAAACTTAGTTCCATTCCATTTTAAGACTTGGTTATTAGTTGGTGCTGCAGTAGTAATATCAACATCAGAAAGTAATCCAATACTTGAATATTCAGTTACAACCTTTGCTCTTACATCGCCCGCTCCACCTGCTGTTATATTAATGTTCACATATGGATTATCATCACCATCTACAGTAAAGAAATAACCAGTATATGTTGCTGCAGCAGGAGCAGCACTAAGAGTTGTAAACTCATTCTTATACTGAATTTTTGTAGGAAAGTCTACTACTCCAGTAGTTCCATTAAAAGTGTTTGTAACACTTCCATTTGCAATAGTTACATTACCAGTTCCATTAGGATCTAAAGCAATATTTCCATTACTAGATGAAATAATACTATTACTGTTTACATCTAATGCCGAGGTAAGTTGAGTATAGTCGGAGGGTAAAAACGTACTTCCGTTATATCTGAGAACTTGACCAACAGCAGGGTTTGTGACACTAACAGTCAGTGTAGTTCCATTACCAATGGCACCGTATATTTCAGTAAAGTTGTCATTGATCTTGTCACCACCAGCTCTCAGGGTATCACCTGAGTTATCATTTGCTGCTGAACCTAGACCTAGTGCTTGTTTAGCCATTACTCGCTACGATTTTTAGTTATTTATAGGATCTCTGGATCAATTACCTCTTCACCATAATCCGCAAGATTAGGTGCGACATAATCATCAGGAACAGTGGTTTCAACTGCAACGGATGGATTTTGATATCCAGATCCAGTTGCACTAAGTTCAACACCCGCAACACCAACTAGTGCACGAATATTACCCTCGAAACCAGAGATAGAGTCAACACGAACTGTTGGTCTGGAAGTGTATCCTGAACCACCACCAGTTACCTGAACATTTTTAATGAATCCAGATGTTAAAGCTGCAGTTCCAACTGCGTTCTGTCCAAATACAGATCCAAGATAATCAAAAGTAATTAGAGAGTTAGAAGATTCGATAACAGCAACTTCTCTATCTGAGGTCTCACCTTGAATATCAATAAAGTCACCAGGTTCAACTGGAGGAACGACCTCAGCAGCGTCAACGTCCGCTTCAGAACCAACATAAGAGAAGGCAACGAATGTTGAACCAAATCTAGGAACTTCAGTAAAGATAATTCTAGAACCAACAATCTCAAAACCAATACCAGGTTCTTGAATAACACCATTGAGTGAAACAATAATATTATTTTCAGGTCTAATTGTGCTTGACTGTACACCGTCAGTTAGAGTCAATGAGTAGAACACATCATTACGTTTCAAGTTAAATGATTGACTTAATGAATCAAACTCGAAACTGATATCGTCAAGTTGTCTTAGTTTACCAACATAGAATCCTGTAAAGGATGCTCCTAAATCAGGTGCCTCAGTAAACTGAATGGTATCAGAGAACGCTGTGTATGCGTTAGTTGCACCAGGTGGTTGTAGAATACCATTGATAAAGATGAGCATATGACCTGCAGGATCAGGTAGATATTGAGTTCCATTATCTGTAGTAAGTTTGAATGATGTTTGTGTTCCATCAAATCCTCTGAAGGAGCGTTTAACACGAGCTTTAACATCTTCAACTGCGATGATCGCAGCAGCATAATTATCAGGACCTTTGATGCCATCATTATCAGTAAATGTTCCAACGACTCCAGATAGATATAATCTCTTATTCAAAACGACATCTTCAATATCTTGAACTCTTGCTGCACCTTGACCTGCGTTTGTAACAACAGTCGTAACTTGAGCTTGTCCTACAGGTAACGCAGTTCCTGTTCCATAATCACCAAGAGTATTACCGATTGCAGGTGTAAATCCATCAACAGGGATAACATATAAGAAATTATTATCAAGATCTACTTCAGCAATAATTACATAATTAGATTGCTGTTGTCCTGCAATAATTGAATATAGTCTATTTCCTTCAGTAAATGAATTCAAGTTATTAAGAACATTAATACCAAGACGAACATTACCTGTAGAAGCAATTAAATCACCAACCTTAATATCTAAACCTGCATGTTTCTTAACATCAAGGAACTTTCTAGAAGTCTGAGGATATACGACTGCAGTAGTTTCAAATGTTCCAGTTAAACTTGCAGTGTCAACTGTTAACGTACCTCCAGTATTATCTGTGACTGCTGCATTGTTTACATTAAATCCTGTTGGAGTTGCAGTCTGACCACTTGTATATCCTTTGAACGGAACGTTGTTATTAAATGTTCCTTGTAGATCAATAATATGAACACGATCTTCAATAGCACTAATTTGAGCAGTGGTAGAGTTTGCAGCACCAACTACATTGTCAGTAACTGCCCAAGGACCTGCGGTTACCCGAACATCAAGATACTTATAGTTTTCATCTTCGTAGAAACCGTATACAACACCAGTAACAGAAGGAGCACCCTGTTTGGCAACAGTCTCACCCATTGTGTAAGGTCCATCAGTGATGTTACCATCAATTCTAAATCTCTTATAGACCTGAACTACTTCACCAATATTTTCTGTAACAGTCTCAACCTCAGCTGAAGCATCACTAAGTAAACCATAGAAGTAGTCAGCAGGTTTAACACCACCACTAATTCCTATGGGAACTTCTGGATTACCATACTTAATTGTAGGAACAGTGATTGCATTACTATTAGTAATAGTGGTGTAGTAAGTTGACTGCGCTAACTGATTTCTAATAATGTTTAGATGATAACGAATAAATCTTTGAATTGTAGACTTATTATAATCTGAGGCAAGAGCAGAATCATAGAACGCATAGAATCCTGCATTTGCAGAAGGTGAGGTTAGAGTATTATCAAGTACTTGACCCATAAAGGTTTCAAGATTATTCAAGAGATATGTCTTAATGTTATAGTCAGCATTTGCATAGAATAATTGACCAGATGCTGCAGTATAAGGATCAAGTGCACCACTATTAAGTTTATGACCCCAAACAAATATTCCATTAGTTCCATTACCCGCATGAACTAGTGCACCATTTGCACCTCTTACATAAACTTGTGTACGAAGTTGAGAGAATCCAAATCCAAATGTTGCTGTAATGTAAGCACGATACCATCCATTTCCATGAGGAATAACTCCAAAGGCATCTACAGTTATAGCAACATCAGGTGTAAAGATAGAACCCTTAGTTCCATTTGTTAAATCAAGATCAAAAAATGCCCTTTGACGTGTTGCAAGATCATCATCAAGTGCTAGGTATATACGAGTCTTATCATATCCACCTGCCTTAACAAAAATAGAATATGTGAAAGTTTGAGTAGTTTGATCACCTGCAGAACCAGTATCAAATGTTTCGCTAGTAGAGTCAAATGTAGCAGTGCTACTATCAAAAGTTTCAAAAGAACTTAGAGTAAAATTCTTATACTTATAATGCTCAGTATTATTTGTTGAAGCAATTAACTTATCAGCAGTTTGAGTTTCATCAGGAGCAGCAGTAACATCTACTGAAGTTGTTGTTTCTGATGCAGTCCAACCTGTAGCATTAAGATTCTCAGGATCAGGGAATATATTTGTAGTAGAAACAAGTCCTTCAATATTAGATGTAAGATTTCTTGCCCTTGCGACAATCTTAACGTTAGTTGGATTATTATACCAGTTATATACTGAACTTACACCACCAGATGCAATAGTTCCTGTCGCACCACTAGGAGCAGATAAAGTATTAGTTGCTACCCATGCACTTCCACCAAATGCACCGACATAGAGAATTTTATTAGTTGCATCCCACTCAAGAACAGTTGCTTCACCACCATTACTGGAAGTAACAAGTTCGCCAACACCAAACGTACCTGAACTTGCACTCAGTGTAATAGTATATGCAGAAGATTTATCATAAGTGTCTGTTGTAATAATATCATGAACAATATCACCAAGAACACCTTCAGTAAAGTCTTCCTGATCATCATCCCATGCACCAGAACCAAATTGTGCATTAACTAAAGATTCTAATTCATTAGTATAATAATTTTCGTTGTATTGTAATTGTTTAGCAGCAGATCTTGCTTCCTTTCCACCAGGTGAGAATATTTCTTTAACAATCTCAATTAAGTCTCGCCATTCATATACAACATTGTTAATTGCTGTAGGAGTAATACCATCTCTATATGCAGTTTCATCAGTGTGCTGTGCTTGATACTGGCCAGCACCTGCACTTTCAGTAGTAGAGTATAATCCATTTTCAATCGCATACTCACCAAGGATTCCAACTTGTTCGATAGCATATAATACTGCAGGAAGAACATTGTCAATAGTTTGAATATTAAGAGCAGCAGTTAGATAAGTGCTTGCTTCTTGAATTGTGCTATCTGTTCCACCAGCCTGTAAATCAGAAATGAGAGCAACAATTAAATCCGAAACATCTAATTCATCATTGTAAGAACCTGCATTATAGGTAACGCTGTTTAATGTATATGAAAGGAATTGTAGAACAAGACCATTTACTTCTTCCTTAATATATTGTTTATTGAAGAATAATCTATCAGCACCAGTTGCAAAATCTAAACCTGTTGGAGCAATAATGTCATTAATAGTTGCAATGAGAGTATCAATCTGAGTGGTTACAGTATCAAAGTAATTAGAAACACCTGCACCAGTAACACCCCAATCACCAACAACAATGCTATTAGTATTAGTATCATCTAGAGTTCCTAATACTGCTTGTTTCATATAATATGCAAGTCTTTCATGAGCATATACTGACTGGAATACTTGTAGACGAATATAACGTAATCCTCCATTCTGGAAGAGATAGAATCCAGTTCCTGTTACAGTTTCAAGATTACCACCCTCTTGTAAATCATTTGCGATAGCATCTAAGAAATTACCTAAGTCAGTCTTACAACGAATAGTTCCGTCAGTGCTTGCACCATTTTGGTTTCTAGGCATTGTTTGTGCCAACGTAGGATAACGTTGTAGCATATCGTACGCTGCCTTATCAACAATTGCTGTGCGATTGAGTCTAATTAAGTTTGCAGCATCTCTGAAACGATACTGAGTATCTGGACTGATTTGATTTGTATAAGAAAGGTCAGTTCCTGCATCATGGTAATCTACTGCTAAAGTTGTTTCTAGATACGCATCAACTGTTCCACCTACAAACTCATATGCAGGTTCAACTTTAGTAACACTTGCTAAATGATCAACAGGTGAAGCAGCAGAAGCGTTTGTAATTGTGTCTGTAATAATGTTAATTAAGTTACCAACAGTTGAATAAACATCAGCACAATCACCAGTGGTATAATTTAATTCAGTGACGGAATTAGTTACTGCAGATACGAATGTATGAACATATTGATCTCTTGCAGATGATTTACCTACGTTAACTGTGATAGTTGTATTACCACCGCCAACAGCAGTGACAGCTAGAACTGCCTTTGCAGCAGGGTCAGTCTTTCTTGGATAGGCAGTAGGACGATCATTACCGTCTTTGTCACAAGTAAATGTAATGCCACCGACTGCAATATTAACTATTGATGATGTAGTCATTGAATGAGATCCAATGGTCAATACCATATCACCAGTAGCAGGGTTGTAAGTTGCACCAGTAGGTGTATACTGATTCAATGTAGTGTAAGAAGAATCAGTAATTGAAACATCAGTAAATTGAGTTAGACCATGATTACCTTGAATTGGCCAAAGAGCATTAGTGATAACATATTGAAGCATATCATCAACTTTTTCATAAGCAAATAATGTTTCTTTAACAGCAGGTTCAATCTGTGCAATTTGAACTGGATTAACATTTCTATTGACATAATAAGATGCAGCATCCCAAACATGATTGTTAGAACCATTACGAAGATCTTGAACGATAGCATTCAATGTATCACGGATATCATCTTCACAGTTAATACCTTCATCAGCAATAACACTATTAGCAACTGCAGATACAAATGTATGTGCATAGTTACCGCCAGTAACAACTGCGTTTGCTGCAGCAGATACAAATGTATGTGCATATTGATCTGCCTGAGCAGAAACACCAACGTTGATGGTTACTGTTCCAGTTTGTTTAATTATTGCACCTGCAGTTGCAGATACAAAAGCGTGTGTTGATGTATCACTAGATTTTCCAATATCAATTGTAAATGTATCAGCATCAACTCTAGTTATTTCAACCCATTCTCCTCTAATAGGATCAGTTTGTCTTGGATATGTATGATTCGTAGTATTGCCATCATAAGCACATGTAAATGTAAGAGAATTGTCAGCAATCTGAACTCTATTACCTGCTACTAAATTATGAGCACTAGCAGTATTAATTGTTAGAATACCTGTTGCAGGATCATAAGCTGCAGTGCTGACATCCTGAGTTGTTGTTCCAACTGCAGTCACATCAAGAGCAGTATTATAAGCAGGATCAGGTTGTCCATCGCCCGCAGTCGCACGAGGATAAGTTTTCTCTGCACTGTTACCATCCTGTGTGCAAGTAAAGGTGAATGAATTAGCAGTCAATCTAATTTGTGTTCCAACATTAATTGTATGATTTGGAATTGTCATCACAAAGTTACCATTCGCAGGATCGTACGTTGCGTTAGTTGGTTTGAAATTAACTAAAGGAGAAGTTCCTACATTAACTGTTAAATTGGTATTGCTAGAAGATATAATTGGAAGAGCAACATCTTTAGATGCAGGGTCTGTTGAACGAGGATATGTTTTATTAGAAGTATTACCGTCCATCGCACAAGTAAATGTTAGTGCGTTATCTAAAATCTTAATCCTATCCTTCTCAATAGTGATAGCGTTAGTTAGAGCACTGACAAAAGTATGTGTGTAATTACCACCAGTGACTAAAGCACCAGAAGTTGCAGATACAAATGTGTGTGCAGCGGTATCTGAAGATGTTCCAACGTTGACTGTAACAGTTGTTGCTGTGACTGATACTATTGCTATGGAAGTATTATAAGCGGGGTCAGGAGTTCCTGCGTTAGCACCTGTTCCAGAGGCACGAGGATATGTCTTCTGTGCAGAGTTACCATCAGTTGTGCAAGTGAATGTTAATGAATCAGTTACAAGTTTAACATTTGTTCCTGCAGTTAAATTATGAGCACCGATCTCCATGGTTAAAAGACCAGTTGTAGGACTATATGTTGTTCCTGTTGTTGGTGTATATGTAACCTGAGGTGAAGTACCTACGTTTATATCAAATGTATCTGTAGTTACGTTAGAAACTGGAATAAATCTACCAGCTGTAGGATCAGTAGCACGAGGATATGAATGATTAGTAGATCCACTATCCATTGTGCAAGTAAATGTAATACCACCAACTTTAACATTAACTCTTTGACCATTTAAGAGACCATGACCAATCTTAGTGATAGTCATAACACCAGTAGTGGCAACATAAGATGCACTTTGAGGTGTTATTGTTCCTCCATTAGTAAATGTATTATTAGCAACTGTCATTGACAATAGACCAGTTGTTGCATCATATGTCGCAGCAGTTGGAGTAAAACGAGTTCCTAAAATAACAAGTTCTGGATATCTCTGTCTCATCTGATATACAACTTCTTTTTTGATAAAGTCGATGTTACCCTCGATATTATCTGCAGCGTTATAGTATCTGTGGGATCTGCCTACAAATCCTGCAGGAGCACCAGTTTTTCTAGAAGTTTCTAGAATTGCATCATTATTAAAGTATTCACCCTTAGTAAATGATTCACCACCAGACCAATCATCTGTATGCTGTTGTCCTTCAACACCATCAAAGTGAATGAGTAATACAGTGTTTGAATCACCTTGGAAAATACCTGTAGGAGCAGTAAATGCTGCAGTATAACGAGCAGTTGTAGAAACTCTAAACTCATCAATATATCCAATGAAGTGATTATTACCTGCAGTGTCATCACCAATTCTAATTGGTTTGTTAGTTCCGTAATTACTACTATCAGTGTAAGAACTACCATCTTGAACACCATTAACAAACATCTTAGTGGTTGTTCCTGTTCTACTGATAGCAACGTGTGTCCACTGATTTGCAACTATGGTTGCTGTTCCTTGAATTGCTATAGCACCATTATTAAAATACTCAAGATTTGCACCATCAAGATATAAGTAAGGAGAAAGTTCAGTAGCAGTAGTTCTGAAATCAAATATAGATCTTGTTCCTGCAGCAACAGTAATAGGTCTAATCCAACACTCAACTGTAAATGCAGCAGTTCCGAATCCAAATTCATCAGAGGCCGCGACTGCAAAACTTTCATCAATTGGAACTGCACCTACGTTAACTGTTATTGTAGTTGTTGTGACTGCAGTAATATTACGAGCAGATCCAGATGCAGGGTCAGTGCTACGAGGATATGTTTTAGTAGAAGTATTGCCATCTTGGGCACAAGTAAATCCAATGCTGTTATCAGCGATAAGAACTGTGTTACTTGTTGTTAAAGAGTGATTTCCAATTTCAATTACTAGATCACCTGTCAATCCATTATAGGTAGTTCCTGTTGCAGCAGTGAACGTACCTGTTGCACCACCACCTGCAGTGATTGAATCAGCAACACCACTTACAAAAGTATGTGCTTCAGTTCCAGGTGAAAGACCTAAACAAGCATCACCAAACTTCTGATTTGTTGCATTAAGATATGCATTGTTAAATGTAAATGTATGATAATCTCCACCATTTCTAAGAGATCTACCAATCTTACCAACATATACAGTTTTTCTTGCTTGGTTTGCACCAATAACTTCTGCCTTTGTATCACGAGTTCTGATAACTTGACCAGGAACGAATAAACCAGTCCCAACTGTATCTCGATAAGTAAGTCTACGAACTACAGCACCTTCACCAATAGCAAATTCACCATCATTATTACCATACTCTAGTTTGTAGTTACGGATGGTTTCATTCTGAAGATCTCCTGTAGCATTGTCATAAGGAATGACATAATTATTAATTTCTTCATTAGCAGGGAACTTAGCATTGTAATCAGTAAGATTATCTGTAAAATCAACAATTCTTATCTGAGATGCTGCAATATTATCAAGAACAACGTTTGGATAAGTCTGAGATGTAATTCTATTGAATAGAAGACCAAAGAAAGAAGAACCTTCAGATATGTTAACCTGACTGATAAACTCTTGAGTTACAGGATCTTGGAATGTTGAAGTTGCTGTAATACGAGCAACAACACCAGACTGTGCACCTATGATAACTTCATTTAACTGAATATCATAAAGACCAGGTGTAGACTGATAAGTTCCAGTTGTCTTACTTAAAGTAAGTTGATCATTAACAGAAATTTGAGTTCCATATAAAGGAATATCTTCTTGTTGAGATACAGCAGTAGTTCCAGATTGTGCTCTTGTAACTCCAAGAGTCGTAGATTCAGAACCTTGTGTAATACTATTAAGTAAGAAAATTTCAGAACCAAACTGATAATTTTGACCTATAGTAAATACTCCATCAGCAACTGGTGCATCTGCAGCAGTATTATCAGTTTTATATGCAACTATTTCAAAGGAAGTAGTAGAAGGACCTATAGTATAACGTAACTGTGCTAGAGGTGTTTCCTGACCTTTCTGTAAGTTAATTGATTCAACTCTAGCAGTATCACCTTGGAAGTCGGTAACTTTCTCACCAAAAGTAAATAAACCAATATTTGTTACAGGTGTTACACCATTACTTGCAGCAACGTTAGATGCAAATCCTGTTGCACCAACTGTAACAAGTTCACTAGGAGTAAATGTAGTTCCTGTAGTAAAGAATCCAAATACATCATTACCTACAACGCTAGTAACAGTCAGACGATTTGCTGATGCTGTTCCAACCATTTCATTACCAGGATTTGGGAAGATACCACTAATGTTATCAAATGAAACTTTAACAGTGCTAATTTGTTGAATAGTAACGTTAACGTACTTAATACTTGCAGGAGGTTGAGGAGGTTCGTTGAATACGATCGAATCACCTTGAAGATTGAAAGATGTGCCAGGATTCTGAACAACACCATTTAAAACAATCATCAACTGATTAGCATTAGCAACTATATTAGTTCCACCAACTGTTAGTGGGAATGAAATTCTTTCACCATCAAATAAAGTAGATATATCGTCAATACGTTGAACGACAGAAGTCAAAATATTTTCTGAAGATGTAAGTCTCTTCTGACGGAAAAGTATTTCTGTATTATTGAATTCTGAATAAACAGGTTCTACTAAAGCAAAACTAGCAATATTAGGAACAATCGCTTCTCTAGCAAGTTCAACAGATTTAGTAAGTTGGAAATCAGTTTCTTTATTAGGAACAAATCCATAATCAGAAAGATTTAATTCACCAAATACTTTGAATGATGCAGGGTGAACGTTTTTGATAAGAATATCTTTCCACTCACCGATAGAGACAGCAGACTTGATAGCATAAGAGAAATCTTGATAATAGTAAGAGTCTTGGATCTTTTCGATAATCTCAGAAGGTTTACCAACATCATCAATAAACTGACCTGTGGTCTTGGTGAGAGAACCAATCTCAAGAACACCTTTAGCAATATTCAAATCACTGATCGTACCTGAGGACTTAGATATTACACCAGTTACTCTTTGTCCTGCAATAAAGTCACCTGTGTAATCTACAATCTTAAGAACTCTAGGTCCTATCTGCCAACCTTGGTTAGTAGAAACATAACCTTGAGCAGTTGAGTTTTCTAGAGAATCACCTTGATAAACAAGTTCTCCTTCTAAGAAAGTAGATGTAATAACGTTTGCTGTAGCAGCACCACCAAAAGATTCTGTGAGTAATTGTTGACGACCATTTCCTGCGTTAACATATGAAATAGCATCACCTAAGTTTGCGTTTGATGCAGTAATAGCAAGTTTTAATTGATCTGGTTCAAGAGAGTTTGCAGAACCAGTAATAGCATAATAAGTTGTAGTTCCATTCAAACGACCAATCGCACCTGCAGCAAGTGGGAATTCTGCTCCATCACCAGTATCAACAACATTAAGTGTAACCGCAGAACCGTTAGCAATACCATGAGGGAATGCAAACTGTAAAAGACCTAAGTCAAGGTTTACAACATAGTTGAAAGAAGATCTAAGAGCAACTGTAGGAGTAGAAGAATAACCTGCGCCTGGATCTTTAACGATTACTTGATCCAAACGACCGTTCTTAATTGTTGCTTCAGCAACAGCACCTGTTCCACCACCACCAGTAATTACCACTGCAGGTGCCTGTGAATATCCAGAACCTGGATCGGTAACTGTGATGCTGTCTAGAATACTGGTAGAGGTTAACTGAGCATTTATTGGGAATGTGATCTCAGGGCGTAGTGTATAATCATGAGGATAATCATAACCAAAGTTATTGTTCTTAAGTTTCTTAATCTTACCAACTTTATCACCTTGAGTGAATATAGATGCACCAGTTCCAGTAGCAGGAATAACAACTACTAATTCTGCACCAGAACCAGTTAGACCTGCACCAAGAATACCAGTAATTGCTTCAACATCAATAGTTGCTGTAGTATAATTTTTACCAGGTGATGTAACAACAACTGATTGAATTTGACCAGGAATAGCAACACCTTGAGAATCAGTTCCGTCAGCAACGGTAATTTCTACGAATCCACCTTCACCATCACCACCAATAGGAACACCAGTATAAGTTCCTACAGCATATTCTGTGCCTGGTGCGTTAATAGCAACTCTTTCAATTTGTCTAGTAGATTGAATGCCAGTAACAACTGGTAATCTTGTATAGAAACCACCAGGATTAACAATACGGATAGCACCAATAGAACCAACTGCCTTAACAGAACTGGTCATATAACTTGCCTGATTTACATCGGCAGCTGCCTCTGGTTCATTGTTAAGAGGGAATCTAATAATATCAGCACCACGAGTAATTGTGGCACCTTGAACAGATTGAACTTCAAACGTACCCAAGTAAGGAGAGTTAGTAACATCAAGATAACTTCCATCAGAAACAGGAGAATCAGCACCTGTTCTAGAAGGATCAAAGTAATAAGAAATATTTGTAACGATACCTCGATCAACTTTAAGTTTTACTGTGGGATTAGGATTTCCTGCACCTGTAACACCTGGTGTTCCAACACGGTCAATAGAGTTGAATGAATATTCTAATTTATTTAAGTTATCCTTAGAGAAAGATAGGTTACCACCTGCCATTGAAGAATGACTGACATCAAACAAATATTGATGTCCATAATACATTTTAAGAACAGGTGACTTGACATATATGCTAACATCATTTGCACTAGTAGCAGGTGCAGTTAATGCAGCACTAGGAAGTTTATATACAAATTCTCTACCACTAACAATTTGAGTAACTGCAAATGATCCATCATATTCATCATATGTGGTAGATCCAATAGTTTGAGTAGGATTACCATCAACATAGATCATAGATCCAGTAGATAGATAATGATTAGTTCCTGTAATTACATAAACTTGATCACTATTTGCTACTGCAGTAACTTGTAAAATCTTAGTTAAGTTTGCAACTAAGGTAATCTTTAAAACACCAGTTAGATTAGTAATTTGCGCTGTAGAATATGCAGCATTAAAACTAATATCAGATGATGTAATTGTAACTACAGATCCAACAATAAATGGTGATCCTGATGGAGAAACTTCATCGATTCTTATAGCATAGTCAGTAGAACTATGAGGTTTAAATTTTGCAAAACTATCTAAATTTTGTCCACCTGCAGCATTATAAGTTCCGTCTAAATTATACTTGTCAAGATCAATATCAAATGTGCCTGGTGTTGTGTTATTTACTTGTGCAAAGTTAAATCCTTCAATTATATTGATATCATTTGGAATAGGACCTACAATACCATAAGTAGACTGTTCACTAAATTGTTCAGTTACTAATTGCCCTCCGTTTAAATCATCAGACCATGCATTATTGTTAACAGCGAGAAATACTTTATTATTGGTAGTATCAGTAGAAATAATATATCCTTGATTAATAAACGCTCCAGAAGTAGCATTTACTAATTTTAACTTACTTCCTACAGTAAATTGGAATGATTGGTTAATTGTAAGTTCTTGAATATTATCAATCTTAGATGTAGGAGTTACTTTGAAATAATATCTGTCTCTAACAATAGCAGTAACCTTAAGTTTTCTAGAACCTGGTGAAGGAACTGTTGCAGTTCTAGAACTCCATATATCTTGTTTATAAGTAAGTGATTCGGTGCCCGCATTCATACTGGTTGCTGAATCATCAAAGTCTAGATTTTGGAATCCTGCATCACCTAAACCAAAACCAGTATTAGTAATTGTAAGATCTACACCTGTTACTGGACTTACACTTGTTCTAATAAATCCAACTTGAGTATTAGTCTGAACAGTTTGAGTTCCAATCCTTGCAGCATCAGCATTTTTATCAATCTTAAGACCCCAACCTTCGTAATCAATATAATCATATTTTGCAAGATTAGTAGTAAACC
>VTLG01012732.1_pt1 | contig 60348 bp, 79 predicted proteins | sample 4694571 | NCBI WGS metagenome assembly VTLG01 (sample SAMN12604809, study PRJNA352737) | marine metagenome | biome: ENVO:00000447; feature: ENVO:00000209|ENVO:00000569|ENVO:01000036; material: ENVO:00002151; isolation source: viral sequences binned using virsorter ...
GTCCATGAAGCATAATCTTCTTCTTCAAATAATGATCCGTCTTTGTAAATAGAAAGTTTACCTGCTACATCATCAAACTTGAACGCATAGTGATACCAATTACCGTCAACAGGGAATAGACCTGTGGAAGTAGCAAAATCATTAAGACCTTTATTTCCACCAGCTTGTGTTAAACTTATCATACCTTTACCACTACCTTGATAACGCATAATGTTAAATCCCCTATCACTAGCAGATTGATCAACAGTTCCCATAATTTTATCGTAGGTTGAACTTGGACTACTTGATGATTTATACCAAAATACAATAGTCGATATTTGGTTTGGATTATTTATTTCAGTAAATCTAGTTTGACCACTAACCTCTACAAAATCATTACTTCCGTCAAAAGTATAAGCACTTGAACCAACTTTAGATTCTACAGGTAATGTAGCATCATATTTCAAACATCTACTTGTTTGCAAAGTAAAACTACCATTATCAATCCATGTGACAAAATGACCATTTGTATCTGCACTTTCTTTAATTTCACAATTCCAACTTCCTGCCGTTCCTAAATCACTAGGGCATGATACAACTACAACATCACCTGCATTTATTACTACTGGTGATGAAAATGTAAACTCAACATCCTCGAATGTAGAACCTTGATCCAATACAGATGTATTAATTGAATTACTTGAAGCTCTTACAGTTGTTTTATCAGTTCCATCATATACTTTACAAGTCATATCTTGGTCAGATCTATTTGAAGGATTATTAATTCTTGTCCAAACTTTAAATTTCTTTAATTTACTTCCTACAATAGCATGACCTGAATTAAATCTCATTCCCCAACCACCACCACCTGTGGTTTGATAAAGATCTAAACCTGAAATACTCCCTGCTGATGATTGTGAATGAACTGATTCAACAGAAGCTCCATTAACTGCTCCATCTCCACTTTTACCTAATGAATCACTAATTATATCTGAATTTACACAAGTTGCTCTTGTACCACCTTTGTATTCAATAGCCATGTTTATTCATTCACTCCTATTGTTTTTATATATTTGGTCATAATGCCACATCCTTCCAAATTTTCACATCAGATATTGTATAGTTCTTAGCTTGAGAACCATGACCGTCAACTAAAATATATGTGAGATCACCTGAACCTGTATTCCATGTTGAAACAGCAGATGAGGACATTGTTGCCGTAGCAGAATCTTCTACATTACTATTATCTTCTCTATCAGAAGCTGATCCAAATCTTTTTACTGTCCATAATGTTCCGTCTTTAGTAATACGATAATATTTTGTTGTTCCACTATCTTGTATGCCACTACTCAAATTACATTCTGTTTGAACATTACCACTTCCACTATTTTTCCTTACTGAAAGCCATGTTGCATTACCATTTGGCATATAAAACTGAACGTTTGTTTGTCCACTTGATGGATCACTATAACCACCTGTATGATTTGTAAGTAAAAATGCTGATGTATCGCCTGCATCACCTGAATTTCTTGTCCATGTGAAATCCCAAGTAAGTTTATCAGGTTTTCCTATACCTGTTATTGCTTTATATGATTCACCACTACCTGTACAAGTTATACTGTTATTTGATATTGCTGAATTACTTAATGTCCAACCTGACGATGATGAAAAGTTTTCTTCAACAGTAGCTTTTGGATCTTTCTTCCATGTATTATCAGATTGTTTCCACCAGTATGAAGGTGTATCATCTGTTTGTAAGAATATTGTATTTTCTGGTAAATTGGTCATTCCATCTAAGTCACTTGTTGATGAAAAGTCGTTAGGACATGATTTTCCAGCAGTAAATTCTTGAATTTCATCTTCACCATCATTAACAAGATAGAATTTAGTTCCATCTGTTTTCATAGCAATTCCAAACGGATTAGCTTCTACACTATATGACGTAGAATCTGCTGAACCTGTTGTAATATCCCATGCAGTTGACAAGTTCCATTGATATACTTTATCAGTAGCATAATCACAATACCATATTCTTAAACCATCTGTACTTATAAAAACACCTGTTACATCACCTTGTAAACTATCTCTAGTTGCAACATCTGAACCTGACATTGAAGAAACATCCCACGCACTTCCACAATCATATTGTTTAATGGCATTATCACTTGCAACAGCAGTATAAAATTTAGTTCCATCAGGTTTGAAGAATAATCCTCCAACTGAATTATAATCACCTGAATCACTTTCAAAAGTATCACTTTGATCTGCTGAACCGATTGTAGAAACATCCCATGCTGTTGATAGTGAATATCTTTTAATAGTTCCACCATAGTAAGAAACGAACATTTTAGTTCCATCTTCCTTGAAATATATTCCTCTAGGATTATTAGTTCCTAGTGCTTGAACTCTTGTGTGTGATATTGTAGTTAAATCATAAGGTGTTGACATTGTAAACTGATCAACGGAGTGACCTTGATCACCAACTACATAGAAATATGTTCCATCTGTTGATATTGTACAACCTCTAGGTTGAGTTTCATAAGAAGCTAAACTAAAATCATCTGTTTTTGTAAAACCAGTCCATGATGCTGTGCCTTGTGTATTCATACTATAATATGCTTTTAGACCTGACTTATCAGTTAATGATGAAACTAATTGTGCATCGCCTGCTGTAAATGGTATATCAACATCTGGAGAACCACTTGCTGTGTTAGATTCCCAAAACTTGATATTATCTATCCAACCAACTTTGTTTCCTTGATAACCGTTTTGTACTTTGATATATCTTAAACCTGTAATACCACTTCCTATTGATAAATCGTTTGTCCAAGTAGGAGTGCCTGAATATGCACTACTACTATATCTACTAAGAGTATATGTTGTTCCACTTCTTTTCATTTCCATATAATGTGTGTCGCCTGCTGAAATTGAACCAAGATTACTTGTTTGATCACTTGTTGAATCATTTCTTTGACCATCTGCTGTTGATTGTCGCCAACCATTACCTGAATAATTAAAGGCATTTAATGAATCATTTGTAGATGTTAACCCATCTGTATTATCTGATAAAGTGACGAATGTCATTGAAGCACCACCATTATTTGAATCGTATGATGTAAGATTAATTTCAAATCTCATTACAAAATTACTATCACCTTTTGCACTTCCTAAATCATACCAAATTCTATGATTACCTCTTGATTCTGCGTTAATGTTTAGTTTTCCACCTGATATTTCATGGTCAGTTCCACTTTGATCCCAACCTGAAGCACCACTTACATTATTATTTACTAACTTTCCAATTTCTGTTGCAGTAAGGACACGTTTCCAAATTCCTATATCATCTAATTTACCGTCAAAATATTCAGCAGAAGATTGATTGTTAGAACCTATTGCTAATGTATTTGAAGGATTACCTGTTGCAAACGTATTTGCTTTATTACCTGTTGCTTTTTGAACACCATCAACATACATAACTAAATTTGTATTTGCTAAAGCACCATCATAAGTAAAAGCATAATGATGCCAATCGGTATCTGTTACTGTGTAAATATCTTGTGAGTTTTGTGTAGCCGAAGATCCGTTTGTTTGATAATAACCAATCTGATTATTATTACTAACGAAAATTGCAAGACCTGTTGAACTATTACCTACATTATTTGTTGCAATAATACCTGCTGGATCGCTTTGTGATAAATCATTAAATTTAGCCCAAAATGTTATGGTGTTTGCTGTTCCATCATGTAAGAATTTCCAATCACTTGCTGAACCACATACAACTTTACTAGAACTTCCATTTAATGAATAAGCACCTGAACCAAGTTTAGCACCAGAAACATCTATTGAGTTATTATAAAATTCTAAATCGTAAATATAGCTGTTCAAATATCTTGTATGTGTTGAACCATCATTATCTCTAAAACAAATATATCGTAATCCTCCAACTGTACTTGGGATATCTGTTGCTGAAATAGGTGAACCAAGTGCATGACTACCTGTATGACTACCTGTTCTAATCTCAATAGTAAATTTAGTTGCTGACTCCCTTTTCATAGTAATATAATAATCTGTGTTATTTGAAAATGCACTTGTGGTATTTCCATGATAACTTCCACCTTGAGAAGTTTCACCATCTGATAATCGTATATTTGCATAAGCACCACCAGTTCCACTACCAGTTTCACCAAACCACATTCCAAGTGCATCTATTGTTGTTGATGAAGCACCATTTACACTTGCAGAAGATAACATTGGCATCATATATTGTGATGGAGCATTAGAACCACTCATTCTAAATTTATATCGTAATGTCCATTTAGTATCAGAAACATTTCCAGCACCCAAATCATAAACTACTGCATCATCATCACCACCATGATCACAATTATACTGCATACGGTCATTACCTGTATCTATTGTTATATTACCTGTTCCTACTTCTGTCCATCCAGTATTGCTTGAGAAATCTGTATCTAAATCTGCTGAACTCTTTAAGGTTTCACTAACACCTAGTAATGTAATTCCACTATTTGTTCCATCTCCACTTGAACCTAGTGAATCACTAACTCTATCAACTTTAGTTCCTCTTAACATTTTATTTCCAAAGTGTGTAATAGCCATTATGCAGTACCTCTTTCTTTCCAACCACTAGCAGGTATGCTAGTTATACCATTGTAAAATTTTACATTTTCTATATAGCCTGTCAATGTTCCACTTCTAACTCCATCTGAACCTCTATTTTGCCATTTTATATATTGTAAATCTGAAAGAGAAGATGCGACTTCGGATGTATTTGATACAGGGAATCCACTTAATGCTGTTCCATCATACTCATCTGACCAAACTGTAAATGTAGCTTTTGAAGCTGATTCTCTTTTTAATTCCATGTAATATTTTTTATTTGCTGTTAAATCAACGTTTTGAACTCTTGAACCACTTGTAGGGAAGTGACCATTACTGTTTCCAGTAGTTTCATCTAATGCTTGAATACCCATATATGATTGACCTGAATTTTGAGGTTCGCCCCAAGCCCAGTAAATAGCATCTGTAGCATCACCTGAATGATATTCTTGATAATGTTTACCTAATCCGAAACTATGATTATGACCGTTACCTGAACCACCACCTGATACTCTAGTATATTCCCATCTTAATACCCAAGCTGTTTCTGAAATAACTTGATCTTTTGTTGCTAACGCATATCTAAAATCACCTGATATACCATCTACCCATGAAGATGTATAACGTGCTATACTAACAGTATCAGTAAAACCTGACGTATTTTGTTGAAACTGTATTTTATTAGTTCCATCATGTGAACCACCTTCTACTACAATTCTATCACCATTTTCTAATGTCACACCACTTGCAAACTCGAATGTTTTAGCATTATAATTTGTACCATGTAATGTTGATACATCTAATGTATTAGTTGATGTTGCAGTAGCACTTGTACTATTACTTTTATAGATTTTAGCAGAAACGTTTCCAGTTGGTGAAGCTTGTTTTCTCATTCTAAATGTAATTGAATGTAACTCTTGTCCTATTCTTGGATTGTTTGAAGCTAATAAAATACCATATTTATTTGCAGATTCATCTAATTGTTTTTGAGAATCTGCTGATTCGTATATAAAATTTTGATCTCCACGAAAATCATACGCAGTAGAATCATTTGAATTATCAGCTTTTGCTACAAAATCAAGTCTTTTATTTGAAGTGCTAACACCAGCTACACCTGAATCTTTATCATCCCAATTATCTGCTGTAAAGTTTTCTGTAAACGTTGGTGTTGTTTCTGCACCTAAGAATCTATACATTTTTCTTGTATCTGTCTCACGATATTGTGTACCTACTGGAACGTTTGTTAATGTAGTTTTTTCATCTGTGACTGTATCACTAGTTGCTCCTAGTACAGTTATTGTAGATCCACTTGCTATGCTTCCACCTTGAGTATTTTTTAAACCAAATATATCTATTTGCCCTGATGTGTTTTTCCACTTTCCAGTAATTTCCCATCTAGTAGGTGTACTTTCATCTGATAAAGCATGACCAATAAACAATTTTTCTTTATTTGATATATTTGTTACTCTAAATTCTAAATACATATTTCCATTTGTAGCTCTCTCTGTTTCTATACTATCTTGTGTATTTCTAGTGTAATCTGATGAATTAATATCTGATGAATAACCTCTAGTTGAATAATTATTATTTGTATCTATTGAACCACCTGTTCCACAAGTTAATTCAGGCTGAATGTTTCCACTATTTCTTATATTAAGAATAACTTTCATATCAGTAGTTACATTAGTAAGTGTACCTGTGTTTCCATTAGCTGTAATAGCTCCATGATAAATTCTATACCAAGCCATTTCTATTAAACAGGATCTGCCCCCCATACTTTTAATGTTGTTCCAGCTCCCCAACCACCTGAACCGTTTTCTTTTATTTTAATTGATTTAATTTGAGCTGTTCCAACCCATTTACCTGTTAATTCCCTTCTATCAGGTACTGAACTTTCACCTGTTGCTCCCCATGTTGCTTGACCTATTGCTAATTTTTCATTATCAGCATGATTTACAATATACCAATAATTTTGTGATATTGCACCACCTGTTCCACCACCTAATGTTGTTTCACCACTACCACCAGTTGGGTTTGATTGGTTTTCTGTTTCTTGATTACTATTATATCTTCTATTATATGAAGTACCTGTATCACCATTAAATTGTAAATCAGAACCACTAATTGTTCCATCTGCTACTGCATTTAATTGAATCATTAAATATTTTTTTTCTGCAAAATCACCAGTATCTATTTCGTTTACAGTTGAATCTAATGTTTTAGTATAGAGTTCTTTCCAAAATGTTGCACCTGTGTCGGCTTCATCTAAATCATATCCAAGTGCTACAATTTCTGTGCCTGCTGCAAAACCTGAACCTGATGTTGTTGGTGCAAAATAGATTCTATTTGCTTGATTACTTGTATTATTCCAACGTGCAACGTATTCAATTCTAAATGGTGCATTTGCCACACCAGCATCTTTTGAAATATTATTATGTCCTATCAACATTTTTTGTTGGTTTGCTATATTTACCATATTGATTACATCAAATCTACCTGCTGTTGATGTGTCCCATTCAGCAAAACCTGTTGCTGAACTACTATTTGAATCACTACCACCATAAGCTTGCATTTTCCAACCATAATTACTTTGATTATCTACTGAATTATATCCAAGTCTTATTATCCCATTTCCACTAATAGAAGATTGGCTTGGTCTAAAAAATAAAAACATCATATAATCTTTTGGTGTAAATGAACAAGTAATTGATGTGGCTGCACTAGTTAGTTTTTCATACCCAACTTGTTTCCAAGCTGTTTGTTCTGGTGGTACTGTTAATGTAGAACTTCCTTCAATAGTATTACCACCAAGATAGTTTACCATAATGATAAACCTATCCTACTTGGACAAATTGTGACGAGCCGTTTTTCTTTAGTTTTACAAATAAGCCTTCATTATTACTATCAATGGTTCGAATATATAACTGTTTCTCTCCAGTTCTATCTTCGTTATGTGTTGAATCAGTATCGAATGAAGAAGATTGTACTTCAAAATATAATTTTTGTAGATCTTGAACGTCATGATCACCAGAGTAATTTACATCTGATGTTGGATCTCCCCCACCTGCTACTGCCCAAGTTAAGCCACCAGTATTACCTGATTGAGCAGTTAACATATAGCCGTTTGTAGGTGCATTACTTACTTTAAGATTTGCTTCATCAACAATATTATCTGCTATCGTTGTTGCATTACCTGAGGAAGTTACTTCGCCTGTTAAGTTTGCATTTGTAGTTACTGTGGCTGCATTACCTGTTGTATTTTGGTTTAATGTGGCTACTCTTGCTGCTGCCAAAGTTCCACTACTGATGTTACTTGCATTTGTTGTATCTGTTGTTGCACTTGCTGAAAAACCTGCTTCGGTTGCTGTTTGATTTATCCATTTACTACTTGAACTGTCATATGCTAATATTTCATTATCTGCTGGTGTGCCTGTGATAGTAGTATCGTTTAATTCTGATATTGTGTCTTCTGTTGCTACTTGAGTATCTACATAATCCTTTACGGCTGCTGATGTTGGTAAAGTTGTATCATTATCATTTGAACCTATTCCTTCTGATTCAGTTACTAAAGTTGCTGCTGAAAGACTAGAAGTTGTAAGATTACTTGCAGAACCTCCTCCATAACCGTACCAGTATGCTCCTTTTCTTATGAGGATTGAAGGTTTAGTTGTTGATAGAGTTTCATCTGCATCTGATACTGTTTTAATTTGACCGTCTGCTGATGGATTTGATGTATTCTTTAATGTGATAGTGTCACCTGTATCTGCAAAAAGGTATATCAAATCATATTGATTTGTATTTGCTATTGCTAATTTATCTAAATCATCTGATGTACCTGATTCTGCTGCGATTATATGAACTGAGTCAGTTGGTGTTACAACACCACTAGATATAGTACGTGTGGCATTTGCTGGAGTAAATCCCAGCATACCTTGTGCATCTGGATCAGCATTCCATTCATTCGAACCAACAGGGGAACTCCCATCATCTGGATAAGCAGTTGTATCTACTTGTGTTGCGTGTTTGTATAGTGCTTTACGTGCCATAGTTAATTACCTTTAACCTCTTTGCCGTCAGCTTTTGTTAATTTAAAACTAATTTTCTCTTCGAATCTAACTTTATCATCCAAACCTGAACGACCAGTATTTCTTAAGTTAATTCGTTCTAAGAGATTGAACACTCCCTTCATGCTCATAGTCATTTAGACTATACTCCATTCATTGTGTGGTTTACGTACAAGGTCAGAGTATCTGTGCTTGTTTTGTGGAAACTGGCTGGACTTGAAAAGTTCCAATGAGTTAATATTTTTGGATTTGCTCCTAGTGTTGCTGCTTTGTCAACAATACATCCACCAGTAATTGCATTACCTGAACTAGTATCAATTTGTGATGTAGTCCATGAAAATTTATAAGTTACAACGTCAACGCCTGCACCTGTATTATCAGAGTCACCATCGTTGGTTTTTGGATATGCTGAAGTACAGTCTTTTTGAGCTCCAGATGAAACGATTGGGTTTGTTACATTGTTATAAGTATCAGTTTTTGCTAATGAGTTTGCACTTGAAGGGTTTTGTAGTATACAAGTTGCACCTGCACCACTTGCAACTGCTCCAAAGTTTTCATTTGAAGAAGGTGTTTCTGAACAAGCTCTTTTTGCATAATAAATATCGCCATCATTTGTGACTATATTTGCTCCATAGTACCATTCTTTGTTGCCTTGAGTATCTGTTTTGACTACACAAATATTGTTCTTTGGATCAATGTCTTTTGGAACTTGGTTTCCGTTTCCTTTTATTAGGCTAATCATTATACTAATTGAAAGCATTTGCTATATTTAAAGATTACGAGGGTTGTGTACTCGTAAAAGTAGACCTTAACTCATGAACTGATGCTCCTAATGCACTATCTAAATCATATGAATCAAGAACATGGTCGCCCAAATTAACCTCTGTATTACCTATTGGATAATTATATACTAAACTTTTTATAGAGGCTGTAGTTTCTGAAATTCCATGCACATCATCTATAATTTTAACATTATAGTTTTCTCGTATATGATTAGCTATGTTTGGGATTTTGACAGACATACGCCTATTTAGTGTACTAAATTTTGATTTGTATCTATTAGCAAAATTATTTAAATTGACACCACCTGTTGCATTTGTTATTTGAGGAATGAATAATGTTTTTCCTATAGTTCCAACAGAACTATGATCTCCACCACCTGTCAATGTAACATAGTTTGTACCATATTGTAAATCTTCATAATGGTAATTTATTGTATAGTTTCCACTTGAAGGAGAAGCTCCTAAAATTAGATATTTATTCTCAACATCTACTTTAAACTGAGTATTATTAGATGGTGATTGACTGTAAGTAAGAACGGTATCTGTTCCACCTGATGATCTTGTAACAGTCATAGTAGTTGGTGCATCAACAGGTTTATATTGTAATTGAACTGCTGTATTAGAAAGAAGATTAAAATCACCAGATTGTTTAACTTGTTCCTTTTTTAATTTTGGAATGTTTCCTATGGCTGTTACTGAAGTTACAGTATTTGAATCATCTAAACCTAAATCTTGTACTTGAACATCTCCTTGTTTAAATTTTATAACAGAGAATGTGTTTCCAGAAGAAAAATCAATATCATCATCTTCCAATCTTAAAACTTTTCTTCCATCTATACTGAATGATGAATCATTTGTACCATTAATAGTTAATATTACAAGATTTTCGAATAAAGTTCCCCTTGCTGTATATTCCGTATAATTACTATTCATGTTGCCGTCTACATCAATAACTTTTATTCCAGTATCAAAAACAGACATTAGGTCTTGTAAAATTTCAACACCGTTTTTATTTTTATAAACGTTTTTAACTATATCTGAATCTGATGTTGTCCAATTACTGCTTATACTAACATCACCTGTATTTATTTCTGTATCGTGAAAAACCTTTGCAAATCCCTTACAATATACATTTTTATATGATGGCTTCTCATCAACTTTCCACACAGTTCCACCAAATTTTATAGTGTTTGGTTGTCTTCTTGTACTTTTTAAAGTGTTAAATTGTTCATCGGATAAACATCCACCAGTATAAAGTCTAACTTGTGCTAATCTTATTGATGGTTTATTATTTCCTTGTCTATCACCTCCAATATAAAGAGGTTCGGTTGTTGTAAAATCATCTCTTAATGTTGCAGTTCCTTCAGAAGTTCCGTCAACACTTAAAGTTATTAAACCATTTGAATCTCGTTTCAATCTTATAAAATGAAACCTTTCAGATGTATTAGCATCGCCTGTAGTATCTAAATCTACATTAGAACCAGTTATGGTAGTGATAGAACCACCATTATATCTTATCTCAGCTTTTGCATAACAAGTGCTACTACTTCTTGCAGTATGTGATATTTGTATGTAAGTGTTTGCTGTACCTTTACTGAAAATATAACCTGCTGTTGAACCAGATGGTATACCTGCCCATATTATAATATCAAACTGACCTGAAAAATCAATATATGAACTACTGTTTACTTTAATTGATTTTGATGTACTATTTGTAAACATTAAAACTTTTCCATCACACCCATCTACAAAGGTACCAGTTGTTGCGTTTGAATCCTCTAAACCATCAAGATCACGACCACCTTCATCTCTTGTTGCACTTTGAAGATTCCACACAGCAGTTAAATTTCTCAAACCAACAGCATCACTTAAAAAATACAATTTGTCGCCTTTTGCTATTTGAACATTACGAGGAAACATAAAACCAGCACTATCTATAGCTCTTGTACCGTTTTTTTCTATCCTTGCAGATAATATTTCTCTAGGTTTATTGTTAATATAACACCTAATAGTTTCTGTCATTAAGGATTAACCTCTGAAACTTCATCAGATTTCATACCTTCTCCACCATTTACGTTAGAAGCTGTTACTCTGAAAATGTATTTTTTATTAGATGTTCCATCAAACGAATATTCTTTATAATTTGAATCTCCAGATACGGCACCGTCTAAATTTTGAACAGATCCACAATCTCCATCTGCATGAACACATATAGATTCATGTAAAACAAATGATGTTGTATCAGTTTTTGCATACACATTATATTTAACAATATTGCTTGCTGTATCTGTAGGTGCTTTCCATCTTAATCTTAATTTTGTTGTTGCACCACTAAATCCACTTTCACCTGATGCTTTTCCATTATTATCAACTGCGTGTAATGCAATATCTCTTGGTTCTGAAGGTGAATCAGCATCATAGATTGACATGACATTACCAGTTATAAATGTAAATGAACCATTCCAAACCACAGGTGAAGAACCACTAACATTTAAAGCCCAACTCATAACCCAACCCTTCATGACGGTTTGATTAGGCAATACTAGAAAATATTCATCTGCTATATCTTTTCCTTGAAATGATTTTCGTAATTTATCAACTGTACCTGATGCCGTATCTGGTGTAGTTGTGTCATTATCATTTGTTGCATGAAAATATGAAGAGGTTGTTACATTTGTGTTAGGGTTTGTACTAATACCGTTTGCGTATAATGCATCGTTTTCTGCTTGAGTTGATGAAGGTAAATCAGAAGTTGCTGCTGTTTTTTGTTTAAACAAAGCTCTTGCTTTATCTGTAATTTTCCAAGAAACCGTACATTTTTCAGTATTTCCTTCCATCTTTACTAAAATATTTTCTGCTGCATCTTCCATTGGTAATGGCATTGGAGATACAGGTTGATCTAAATTTATACTTACATCTCCTAAATTATCAATTTCATATCTATATACTGTACCTGTTGAACCACCATCTCTTGGTGCTTCAATTTTATAAAGAAATATAGAAGCCATTAAATTCTACCTCTCCTTGCATTTGATTCTTGGACTACTTGAAGAATTGTTCTTCTTAAGTTTGTTAAGTCTTGCTGTGAACCTGACATATTTTCAATATTAATTACTATACTTTGTTCTGAAGAAACTCCTCCTTTAGTTGGAATGATCATTTCTGAACCATGTTCACCAAAACTATAATGCTTACCACTTTTACCAACACCAAATATTGGTTCATTAATCATGCCTCCATGTGCATGACTTTCTACTGGATTAAAACCAATTAAACCTAAAATATATTTGAATGTATCTTTAATGGTAAACCAAAAACCAACAAATGAATTCCAAGCACTTCCTATTGTGTCCCATATACCACCTAATGTGTCTCTAAAGAAATTCTTAAATTTGTCCCATGCCCAACCTATCCAATCATTAATATGACCTATATCACTAAAGAATGATGTAAATGAATCCCACCTATCTTTTACCCATCCAGTTACGCCACTTTGTAAACTTGAAAAGAATGTTGTAAATGAATCCCAACTTTCTTGCCACTTGGTTAAAATATCTGGTAATTTATCTAAAGCTCCAGTTTCACCATATGCCTTTGGTATCTCAAATGGGTTTTTTAAATCTTTAAACCAACCACCAACAACTTCACTCCATGTTGCATCTATTGGTATATCACTACCTGCAGCTTTAAACAATTCATGTACTGCACCTGAAAGAGCATCCATAATTGTATCTTGTTGGTTAGGTGAGAAAAGAAAGTCAACTGCTTGCTCTGTTTTATCTATAGTGCCTGCTACCATATTTCCTATATCAGTTCCCATTTTAAGCATTACAGGGTACATTTTAGAATACCATGGTAAAATAAACTTTCTTAACAAAACTAATAAAATAGGTCTCATAACAAAACCAAAAAAGTCACCTATTGGTCTAAGAACCATCATAATACCAAATTTTAATAATTTAAACATTTGTTGCATCATAGGTGAAGAATCAAATATCATTTTACCTAATGCCAAACCACCACCAACAGCACCCATACCAAGCCCCATTGCAGCAGTTTTACCATGACCACCAAACTGTTTATCCCATTTAGAACCCTGCCCAAAGTGTTTGTTGAATATATCAAACATTGGTTTAAAAGCAGATTTATCTACTCCCTGTTCAATTAATTGTGATTTTGTTTTTCTCTGTTCATCAGACAAGCCCATACCTTGATTTTCCATTCTTTCAAGATCTGATAGTCTTGAAGCACCTTCAAATTTCTGACCAGCAAGACCAGATAACAATCCAAATGCAGGGTGTTGTCCTCTTGTAGCTACAGTCATTAATCGTCTTGATTGTTTTTCTTCATGCTCTTGGGCTAATAATTGCGCCCTACTTTTGGTCTTTTCTTTAACAATTTTTAATTCCTCTTCAAGTGGTCTTTTAGCAGCAGCAGTTGCATCTTTTAGAGAATCTATTGAATTCTGCATACCCTCCATGGTCTTAGTCAGTTGTTTAATAGCATCTGCTGTTTGTGAAGCCATATAAATCCTATAGTTTCTTTCTATTTAAATTTGCTCGTCTTTGCTCATCTGACCACGAACGGATTAAATCACTCAAATAAATACATGGTTGGTCGTCTACCTGTTTCTTTGTCCAACCGAACTCTCTTGCGCAGAAGTAATAGACCGATTCAGCGTGCTTGTTTCTTCCACTTTTCCTACGAAAGTCTCCACCCATTCTTCCAGATATTTCGCTAAAGGGTAGTCTTTCATGACCTCCTCCATGATTTTTTTGGCTGTTGATGCCTTCAAATTTCTGATTGCAGAAAGATCACCTATATCAAAGGGTGCTTTTTTGATTACAGTTGTTAATATAAGTTGTCTATATAATGGAATATTTACTTTAGGTTTTTGAACATCTGATAAATCCAAACACTTATTTAAAATGTTCTCTAACTCACCAAAAGTTATATCATCTTCATATTCTATTGTTTGAGATGTTCCCTCAATATCAACATTAAATGTCTTAATTGCCATATGTTTCTTATATGGTTATGGTATAAAAACGTTATTACTCTTCTGCTGATTCTGAGTTCTTAACTGCTACTGAAATTGTTTTCATTTGCCAATTAATCTCTTCAAATATTGGCTCAACAGGTTCTAATCCAGTTATGTTGTGGTCTGTTGGTGCTAAACCTGTACCTGTGATTATTATTGATTCATTAGCATTTTTAGTAAATGTTAATTTAAATTCAATAGTTGGTGCTGAAGCATTATCTTGACCTAATTTACCTACTGTTTCTCTATATTCTGAACTTCCTCCACCTTCTTTTATTTGTTTCAAAACTTCAGTTAATAAGTTTGAATTAATGAATGATGCTCTAAATGAACCAGTAATTTCTACAACTCTTTTAAAAGAATCTACTGCTTGATGAGAACTTAATCCATAAAGTAATTCAGAGTTTTGTGATATATTTAATGATACGTCTTGTACTTGTGCTAAGACAGAATCACCAACTGTTAATTCAGCGTGTGCAAATGTATAAGGAAATTCTGTTGTTGGTGCTGTTGGTGCTGAACCTAATGATGTTGAAGGATCAGTTTCTTTACCATAAACAATATCTGCTGTACATTCAGCAATTCCACCTACAGATGTACTAAGTCCTAATGTGTTTACTAAGCCTCCTTTTAGTGTTCTTTTAATATCTGCTGAAGCCCCATCTACTCCAACTTCAATGGAAATAGTTCTTGGAACTTTTTGTTCTGCTGTTGCACCGTATGTATGTGTATATGGGTTAGAACTACCAGTTGTTGTTGGTCTACCTAAAACTGTACCAAAAACCCAACCGTTAGATAGGGTAAATCCTATTGAGGCTGAACCCTGTTGTTGTCCATATGCATAAGAATCTAAATAGTTATTATTTAATTGTGGAAGGTTTATTCTATTGTTTGTTAAGGTAAGGCTAGTTACTCTATCTTGAAGACCAAATTTCTTATTAGGTGTGGCGTTTGCACCATACGTTCTATTATTACTGCCATCCTCTTCAAAATCATATTCAATATATGCATGGGAGCCTGTTCTTACCATACATTCAATTAATATGTTTAAGTATATAAATATTAAGGATTGAGTTTCCTATATCTGACATTAATGACGTGCCTATAGATATTCCTATACATATCGTTTTCATGTGAGGAAGAATCTAGTAATAAATCAATAAAATCTGTACGTCTTATATTTTCTTTAACTATTCTGAAAATTTCATTCACTAGGTTTTCATGATGCTCAAGGTTTTGAAATGAATGTATTTCTATTCTAACAGATATTTGATGAAGAAAGTCTTGACCATATAGCCCAAAATATTGTGGATCTTCATTTTCTGGACTTATTAGAATAAAATCTCTTCTATCATCCATAAATCCAGTAGCTTTTTCTTCCCAAACAAAAGTTATGTCTGGTTGAGGAGAAAGAGACCAATTCTCATTTAATAGAGTTTTAGTGTCATTTGCTGCTGCATATAGATTTGAATTACCCATTACATACTACCTCTATTATCTCGGTGCCTTCGTATGTTTTTAATATTACGGTTTCTCCCATGACTATCAGACCTTAAATCATTTCTCCAATCTGTTTTAACTTCGTATTTTCTTTTTCTTCTATTTTTTAATGATCTCCTATACTCAGAAGATGGTTGACCTTTAAACCTTCTAGCAACTTTAATTGATTTTGCTTTTCCTTTATAGACAGGTCTGTCATAAGTGCCTGTTTGTTTAGCAAATACACCATTAGCAATTAAAAACACAATACGGTCTAAAATATTTGCTGATGTGGTTAAACTTCTTGCTGCAACCAATCTGTCAAGTGTTTCTTGATTTGCTTGTCTAAATCCTTTTGTTAACCACCAATTTTTAATTCTTTCGATGTTAGGAAAATCTGGTTGATAATTCAAAAGTTTGTCTCTACGTTTGTTTTTGTGAAAATACTTTGAAAGACTTCGACCTGCATCAGACTCTGTTTGTAATCCAAAATTACCATATGGATTTCCAATACCACCAATTATAATAGAACTTGCGTACCCAGTTATATCTCTCATAACTGTTCTAAATGATTGTTTTACCATTTCATTTGAATCTGGGCTTCCCAAATATCTTTTTATGTTTGTATCTGAAATATAACCCACATCTTGTTCTGCAATGAATTTTGCCATATCTGCACCTTCAACTGCTCTCAATTCTTGAAATATAATTTTGTGTTTACCACCAGCAGGTTCTCCTTTTCCTTCACCTGTTTGATTTATTAATATTTTAAATCGTGCATTGGTTTTTTCTTTATTTTCTTTTCTTGTTAGTTGTAACTTAATTAAGACTTGTTTATGTTTGGTTTGACTTAATTGTGGATATTCTTTTCTCCATTCTCTTCTATACGTTTTTAACCATCTTGGTGTTGGGCTTTTTGGATCTCTTTCAGCCATTTCTAGTATTTTTAAAAGATTTTTACCGTCTGCATCTATTTTTGAAGCAAAACGTTTTCTCCATTTTCTCCAATGTTTAGGATGATTTTCTTTTAACCATAATTCAAAACTTACGGTTGCCTTTGCATATTCTCTTGCTAAATTAGGTGACTCTTCAACATATACTGCACCACGTCTAAACCCCTTTACTGATTTACCATACAAAGGAACATATCGTAATCTGTAAAATGGTTCAACTCCCACTTTTTTAAAATCTTTGTAAATTGTTTGGTTAGCTTCTATTACTTTTACTCTTAAATCATTATCTATTTCTTCTAAATACTCTCTTGGTATTTCTGCTAGCGTTTCCCCTGTAACAGATTCATTAGCATAATCTGGATTACCATAATTTACAAGATAGTCGTCATAATTATCTCCATATTGACTTTTTGGAATAACAGATTCAAACTCTGTTCCACTATCAACACCTGCCATTATGGTATGAAGTGTAATTCTTGACGATTTTCAATACAGTTTTCTACATCAGCTCTCCAATCAGATTTTGACATCTGAATATCTGCACCGTTAGAACCTACTGGTAAAATATCCATTCTAAAACTAGAGTTTATTAAATCTATACAAGTTAATTTTATGCAAGCATCTGCAACATCTAAAGGAACTGTTGCATCACCATATCTGTATGTAACTCTCACTCTGTTTTTTCTAAGTATTGTAAAGATATAACCACGCAAAAATAATCTGCCATATACTGGTTCAAAATCAAACCATTGTGAGTTATCTAAAATATCAGTATATGTAGCATCTGCACCCTGCCATATTTCTATTTTATCACCTGCACTTGAACTAAGGTCTCTACAATTTCTATGTTTTAGAAATAGTGGTGTACCCCAACCATAAGTATATAATAATGGTAAATCATGAATTTCATTGGTTATTGTTTTATTTCGACCAAATGTATGACCTATTCTACGATCTAATTCTTCTTCTTTTCGATTGATGATTTTTTCAACCTGTGCTTTATTAGGAGTACTAGTAGCAGTAATGGGGACTCTGAGAAAATCAGCAACATCTGCAACGGTACAATACGTAGTAGCCATATTTTATATAACGTTGTGATGTATTTAAATTTACTTAAAGACAACAGTATATTCGGCATTTCCAGTAATATCTGCGTAAATACCATCTTCAAATCTTCTGTTTATACCAACATAAGTACCTTGGTTTTCTGAAAAAATAGTGAATTCTTCTGTTCCACTTGAACCACCATTCTTAAAAACACATTTTGAACCTGAAGAGCCTGTTTTTGAAACATATACATTTACTACAACTCCATGGTCTCCTTTAATTGTGGTATCAGCGTTAAATGATACTACATTGTGGTTTAATTCTACCATACTTATTCATAGAACTCTTCATATATAAACTTTAAGAAAAAAAAAGTCGGCTGTTTTTGGACTCTAGTAGCCTATGACTAGAAACTCGAAAGTTTTGCTTGCGCAGGTTGAGCTGGTATTTGTTACTTCAACAAATTTGGCTTCTGCTCCTCCACCTACATTATATAGTTGGATTTTCTCGTTTGCTTTGTCATATCGTACTTCTTGTAAACAAGTTGAATATGTTGGTATTACAGCAACGAGTGTAGAAATTCTTCCCTCTTTGAGGTCAGCTGCCACTCCCCCTGTTGCATAGTTGTCGCCACTACCGAAGGTAACTTTGACAGCATATACTCGCAACTTTGATGTTAAAGCTGCTTGCCATGAGAGTGTTTTTCTCACGTTAGCTTTTGTCCAATCTGATGTACTGATTGTTATTGCCATATTATTTTCACTTTATGGATATATATAAAGATAATGTATTAGCTAAGTTAGCTAAGCTAAGTTAATAAAAAAAAGAAAAAAGGATGGTTTGACTAGAGTTTAATATCTCTAATTTTACCTTGTGATTTGAAGTGTCGACAGACGGTTTCACCCATAGTTCTGTATACACCTTTCTCAACAAATGCATTGTTTACGAATGGGTATGCAGGGGTTCTGCGTGTTGCCTCGTAGTATTCAGTTGGAATTGCAACTTGAATTCCGATTCTTGGATAACCATATCCTTCTGCATCAGATGTATCTAATGCAAATAGTCTACCGATTTCTGCTGAGTCGGATGAGTTACTTGGTGCATCCTTTGATGGGATGAATGGGATTCCATAGATTGAATCTACATGAATTCCTACGCCAGTACCTCGGAATGTTTGAATTCCGTTTACGTCTACTTGAACGAGTTGTTCTCCATATGGATTTGGAATACGGACTGAAGGCATATATAGACCTTGAATTTCTGAATAGACTTCGTGTGAGCCTAGCCATACGTTAGGATCTTTACCAGCAGCGATACGAATCTTTCTGAGGAAAGTTCTTAATGTATCGTCAGTTAAGACACCGTTTGTTCCGATAGTACCTGAAGCTGATTCTACAGTACAATCAAATGTACTTGAACCATCTCTATCAATAGTAGCGTTTGCTGCCCATGGATCATAGTAACCACTATGTGAACCACCTAATGCAGTTTCTTCAGCGTTTGAACTGATGATTCTGTCTAGTGTTTCAAAGTTGGTTGTACCAGAGTTATTTCCACTTGCACCTGCTGCTTCTGATTCGACATCTGCTAGTAACATTCTGTTTAGGAACTCTTTGTGTTGAACAGCCATATAGAGTCTTAGTGAACCTAATCCTCCCCAAATATCGTCTTTAGAGTGTGTTGCCAACCATTCCATAACTTCAGATGCACTAAATGGCAACTGAGCAGTTTTTGGTCTGATGTCAATCTCTTGTATAGTTGGTTTTGCTGTCTCTGCAATGTTTCCACCCTCTGCTGTTCCACCCAATGCAGTATTGCCTGAGTTAGAATTTAGAGTTGGTTTTGCAGTTATAGCCCTCCAACCAGATTTATCCCAAGGTGTTTTTGGTAAAATACCAAAAGCGTTTGCCTCAAGGTTGAGTTGCGCCCATGCATAAGCACCAAAAACTGCGTTGAAAACGCCTGCTGTTGATGTTACTACTGGAGCATCTGCTTTTCTGATTAGATTACGGTTTTGTCCGTAATACAATGCTTCTAGTTCGTCAATAGTTCTTACTTGTACCATCTAGAACCAAGCCTCCTCTTTTGATGGAGTACCGTATTCACCACCTAGAATCTTTTGTGCAACTTTGTTTAAGCCATCATAGCCTTCAGATCTTGCATCTTTCAAAACCATGTTTAATTCAACGTCACCGTTGGATTTTTCAATAGTATCGATTGCTGCGTTTGGTCTTGGGGTTTCTGTGGTAAAATCAAAGTTTTGTTTCTGAATTTGTTGAGGTTCTTGTGGTGCCTGATTTGCTTTATCTTGCATTTCTAGGTTTTTCTCGTCGCCTTCAGGTTTGTCGTCACCAGATTTATCATCATCCAAACCAGCTTGACGGCTGTTTGATTGATAGGTGTCTGGAGCTTTGATGTCTGCACCGATATCTTCAGAGTCGCTAGTTGCAGGTTGTGCTTCTAGGTGTGTCTTGTCTTCAGCTTCACCTAAATGGTTTGCTTTTTCAAGAGACTCGATTCTTTCGAAGACAGCATCTTGTGATTCTGTTAGTGATTTTACGTGTTCTGTCAATGAAGTTAAAGTTTCTAATAAAGCTGAATCATATGCTTTGTTGGCATCTGAATCTTCTTCTTTATCTTCTTTAGCTTCTGATTCTTCGTGTTCTTTACTTTCTTTATAAAGTTCTTCGAGAGTCATGTTATTACTGATATTTAAATATATAGCATATATAAAGATTGTGATAACTTTTATAAGAGTCTATTTACAACCCATTTTTTATAACTTTTATCTTTTTCTTTTATTTTTCTGTCTTCTTCTTCACGTTGTGTTTCTTTTTCAGCAGGGTATTTGTCTTTATCATGTTCGTTATTACCAACTTTATGTTCGGTTATATGTGCTGATCCATCAGTTGGATCCATACTTCCTTGTTGTACTGTATTATAATTTGTTCTAATACCACCTGTTTGTTGTACTGTTGTGTCAGATGCTTTTTTTGGTTTAGGTACATCTGGTTCTTCTTCTACAAAATTACCTCTAATAGGAACGTATAATTCTCCTTTTCCTCTTGCTGCCTTTCCACCTCTATTGATAACATCAACTAAATTTTTAATTTTTAACCCAGAACTGCTTTCTCTATCGACATTTTGATTATACATTGATGATGAATCTCCGTCTGAATCAGCATGGTCTCTTTCTTCCTCTTCTTTATCTTCTTTGGTTCTTTCATTTATTGCTGATAAAGATTGGTCTTCTTTTTCATCAGAATCTTCAGGTTTATCACCTGCTGATGAATCTCTTTTAACAAATGAACCAACAATTTTTTCAGCAGATTCTCTTGATTTACCTTCTGACTCTAATTTTCTTACTTTTTGCTCAAATGTGTCTTCTTCACTTAAATCAGCTTTTTCAATATAACAACCCATTGAAGTACATTGAACTACCATTTTTCCATCACCACGTTCTGTTGCATTATCACCAAAATGAGCTTTTGCTATACCATTTACATCTGTAATAATTGCCATAGGAACTGCTGGATCTTTACAAACTGCAACTTCATAGTGTTCCAATTCTTTTAAAGCGTATGCCATAGAGCCATCTTTCATTCTCATAGGTGTTCTATTAGTTCTTGTTGCACCTCCAAAAGAAAGTCCTTTATATTCACCATTCTTTATTTTTTGCCATATTAAGTTATCTAACTCATAATCATTGTAAATTTTTCCAGTAATTTTAATTGCAGGCAATAATTCATTTTCATCATTTCTTACTGAAGTTCTTGCAAAATTAATACCTTTTCCTATAATTCTGTTTGAGTGAGTATCACTTATAGGTGCGCCTCTATCCATCCAAATTGGTAATACTTTATATAATTCATCTACTATTGTTACTTCTCCTTGCTTATCCTTCATTTCAACAGTTAAAAGACCTTCGAAGAAACGTTCGTCTGATTTAACTTCTTCCATACTCTTTAAACTAGTCTTTAAAGAACTGAAATAGACTTTTTCCATATAAATGATTCTTATTTTTAACTAATAAAGATTATGTAAAAAAGGTAAAATGGTTGGGTTATTAGCCCAAAACATAGCCATTTACTCTTTCTTTGCTTTTGTAACTGCGAAATCAGCTGCGAAACCAGTAGTTAAACCAATTAAGGCTAAACCAACATCTCCAATGCCTTCAGTTGCGATAGTTTGACCTATTGCTACTGCTGCAAAGGTTGATATGATTAAAGCACCTGCGAATTTCCTTGCAGAGAAAGATTCATCTGTTCTATGTAGGTAACCTCGTAGTGTGTTTAACCCTGCACCGATTACTGCTGCGCCCACAGTTATTAGTACTGGATCTACCATAAAATAAGCTAGATATATAGTGCTATATAATCATTACGATTGTTTTATTCACGTTATTTGTCTAAAACCTTGCCTACTAGGTCTTCTAAGTCAGAATCAGCTTCTTCGTGAAGCCTATTAGACTGTCTATCTAATGCTGTTGCTAAAATAATGAGGGCTTTTTGGAGCTGTGTTACTCTATTACATAAATCTTTTTGTGTTAAAGATATCTTTCTAAAATATGCAATTAATGTTCCACCACTACCAAGAGCTATTCCTATGACTATTTCTGAAAACAGTTCATCTATTATTTCGAACATACTATAAAAACTATAAACTGTTATTTAAAGAATACCATCGGTTGATTTATATGTAAGAATGTGTATTATTAAATATGGCTTCGTCTATCTATATTTATGAAACAGAAGAAGATTTTAACAACTTTTATGGAAAAAATAAAGAAGATATTACAAGAAATTTAAAAATTATAGATATGTTCATTCATGATAAAGAAAAACTATGGGTTGTAACAAACACTAATAATTTAAAAGAAAGACCTGAATTAGTCAGATCATTAGTACATTTTAGAAACGGTAATATTGATGAGTATAAAACTGAAAACACAAAACTTGTTGAATATGAAAAAATGACATTTAATTTTAAAAAAAATAAACTAGAGTTTTTTCCTAGATTGTTAAGAAAACCATTACTTTCGTGGAGGGTTGACCGTTATATTGGAAATAAAGTAAAAAAAGTAAAAATTAACTATGTTCATCGTTATTACGACTATAAAAGAGATAGATTAAACTTTATTTTAAAAACTAACGCTGATTAATAGTTCCATTACCACTAAATGCAGCACGCCAATCTTTTCCATGCTTTTTTCTCATTCTAACCCAAAACGGATCTGCACCAAACTGTCCACCTTTTTTATTGTATTCTTTAATATTATCTGCAACACCTCTACTACATTTTCTACAAAGTCTAGCATTTATTTGTTCCATATGAAACTTATGTTCTCCACAAAAATAACATATTCCGTAATAAACAGGTTTTATTGTTACAAGTAATGCTTCTCTTCCACGTTTACCTGCACAATCACCACAAATATCAAAAATACCTGCACCAGCAGCATCATTTTTTAAACAACTAAAACATACAGCTTCTTTGTAGTTATTTACGTGTGTTTCTTCATTTTTTTGATGGGTTTCCCATATTTTTTTACCTAAATATGTTTGACCTGTATTAACATCTAATTTAGTTGCCAGCTAATGCCACCTTTTTTAATGCATCTTGTAAGATTAAATAAATATTATTACAAGCATATCCAGAAGTTCCTTGTTTTCTAGCTTCTTTCTTAAGTTCTTCAATAGTATCATCTATTTCATTAAAATCTGCTTTGTAAACATTAACAGTACCGTTTGAAAGTTTGATTTTTTGTGTTTTTATCACTCTTTTTACTTGTTCTTTGTAAGCTTTTTCAGCAGATTCTTTTGTTGAAAATACCTTTGATCCTTTAGGTAACTTCTCTTTTTTTGCATCAGTTGTCGTCTTTTTTGTCATTATTTTCCTCATCCTCCCATCTTCTTGTTGTACCTAACTCATTTTTAACTATTGCTCTTGCTTGCCTGACTGTCATACCGAATTTCCTTAATTCATCAACTGTTTTTGTCTTTTTCCAACCAAAATCAAGTGCAGTTTGTAAAGTTGTTTTAATTACATCAAAGTTATTAGGTGTTATTCCATCTGCAAAATTCTTTTGTGATAAAGAAGTACCACTACCACTTGAAGGTGAACCTGCTGCAATTCCACCTATATCAGAAGGTCTGTTAAGTTTTGGTTGTCCATCAAAGTTTTGTTGTAACTCTTTTGGTGCTGCTGTACCTCTACCTCTTCCCATCTCAACTGGTTCCATAGGCTGTGCTTCTTTTGAAACTTTAAAGTCTCCAGTATGTGATCTACTAATATCAAATCCCATTTGTTGTAATAATGCCATGTTTTGTATTTCTACACCATCTCTTTGTAATTCTGCTAATTTATCGTTCTCTTCACCTTGCACTAATTTAATATCCCAATCATCTACGTTCATTAATTCTGAAAATTTCTTCAAAAATGATGCATAAAGAACATCTTGTCCCCACTTTACAGCTCTGTTTGTAATTGTAACTTGTAAGCCTTCTTGTGACCAACCACCTACCATTTCACCATAATAAAGTGGTAAAACACCGTAAATAGCACCAATAATCTGTCTTAATTCTTTTCTTACTTCAATAAATTCTAATTCTTTTAATGAACCAGTAAAGTCCATCCATTGTGCCATTTGTTTTCCACCTCTATCAGATTCTACCATTAATGGGTGTATCATGTAAGGATCTTCAATGGCTTTTTGTTCTAATGCATCCCAAGACTTTCTAAATGTTTCATAGTTACGAGATGCAACTACAAGTAAACCTCTTGGAGGTCTCATCTTATCAAAGTATTTTCTAACATATTCATCCATGTGAGATAATGCCATTGCTTTTGACCAAATAGCATAGATTGGTGAAAATCCATAAATTAAACTTGGTTTATACTTACCTGCTTTCCAAATAACTTCACCTTCACCATAAATTACTCTTTTTGGATGTGGGACACCTATTGAATAAACTGAATTAACTTCCATAACTGCTTTTAGTGTTTGAGCTCCACACCTATCACAAGTATCACTATAAATTCGTTTATCTCTATGTTCAAATCTAGGACAAACTCTCACTTTATTTCTTTTATCATCATAACCTATTCTTCCATCAGAATCAGCAATCATACCAACTTGAGGAGGATCTACTCTCAATAATTCTTTAATTTCGGTTTTATCATGGTCTATTATACCTGTAGTATCATTAATAAAGTAGTTTTTCAAAATTAAAAGATATGCATTATCTGCTATTTCTAAATCACGTTCTAATTGACGTGAAACATCTTCTAATGATTGGTTGTTACCGTTAATTGGTTTTGTCATTAAGTTTTCTAGTATTTTTCGGTGTTCTGGAATTGGTCTTCTTAAGTCATTACTTCCACAACTATCACATTTTAATAATTCTTTAACATCTGCTTCACCTGATTCGTTTGGTGCATAAGTGTATTCTTTAGAACAATTACCACATTTATACTGGAATCTCTCAACAATTTCAAAACCATTCTTAAACATTTCACGATTAATGGTTTCAACAGGTATTCTAATAGCATCAATATTATCTGCTAACTCATAAATCATTATGAGAGGAAATGGAAAAATTGGTAATTTAGCACCTGTATCGGTACTCATATAAGGCTGTGCTATAGAAGGTCTTGTGGTTGCATTAGTTTGTGACTTGAAAACATTAGCAAGTCTACTAAAACCTGATTTAATGCCCATGTTATTTTAAGTAATGTATGCTATATATACTTTGTCATATGTTGTCAAAAAACGTCAGTTTCTGTACTGGCTATCGCCATGGTCTTCAATTTGGCAACGTGGGTTTCTTCCAATATCAGCATTACAAGCACATTTTTTTGATTTTTTTTCATGTGTATGTGGTTTATCTCCACCTTTATGTGCGTGCTTTGTTCCGTCTTCGTGTTCGTGTTCTACAGACATATATTTATTAAAGGGTACTACTATTTATATTTAGTCTAGTGGTGTGAGCTTGCATACTCGTATGAGAGGACTATCGTGGCGAAATAGCTAGACACGTTATACTTATTAGCGAAGCCGTTTAAAGAAAAGTATGGTTGATTTAACATCAAGTGATTATAAAAAAATATTTGGTTGGTTTGAAAGAACATTTGGAATAACAACAGAACCAGATGAGATACCGTTGGAGGACAAGAGGGTGTTTTGGAAACTTACATTTTTAGCAGAAGATAGAATGAAAGAAGAAGTAGATGATGAAGAACATAGTGGGCTTTGGAAACAGAAGTAAACATTAATATAAGGTGTATTTAAATATAAAATGGGTGTCGTGAGCCACCTGCTTAGGGCAATCACAACTGTCAGGGCAACAAGAGGTACTCACCTTAACCCTATCTTATTCAGATCTGGTACTAACCCACATATTAAAAACATTTATAAATAGCGTTAGCAAAAAGAGGTCATGAGGTTGTTTTTGGTTTTTATTGGTTTGTTTCTTTGTTGTACGTTGGTGTTTTTGCCTGTCGGCATTGGTTGTTTTATTGCCTATTGGGGGTTGGGTAGGCTAGAAAGGCATAGAACTGATAAAAAAAGAAAGACATATAAGAGGGAGACACTAATAGAATATAGATGATTGGAATGAAACAAATTGAAAAAATACTATGCATTGCGTGTACTACGCCCATTGGGGAACACAGTAAGAACGGACTTGCACGATGCTTGTTCAGAATTCAAGGTACGATGGTTGCAAATGTAAAGGAGTTGGACGATAAATGACCAAGTGTGGATGGCATCACAACTTTCAGTTTGATTGTTTTAAATTCTTTTGCAAAGCTTGTGGAAAGGAGGAAAACTCAGAATGAATGTGCAATGTCAAACTTGTTTTAAATCATTTGATATAAGAGATACTTGTTGGTATGATGGTAAACGTACTTGTGACCATTGTGCTGCAAAATACATAAAGTATGCATTTGGGAGGAAGAAATGATTTTCAAAAAACATCCAGAGTTATATGTAATTGCAATACCTGCTGTAGCAGTACCAATTATGTTAGCAATAACATTCTTTGTAATGGGAGTGGAGGTATCTTATAATGGCTAAAATGGAAACATTGCGAGACTTTGAAATGCATCAAATGTTTGGTGATATAAAGAAAAAGAAAAAAAAGCGAGGTGTTAAAAAACGGTAACAATGTGTAAAGGTTTCTGTTCTCGTTATAGAGACAAACAACCACAGTTAAATGCAGGTTTGCCTTATCTAACATATTCATACTGTCGTAGATGCAGTTTTTGGATGAAGAAGGATCAGACTTGGGGTAAAAACCGTTGCCCATGTTGTCATGGTATTATCGCTACTCGCCCTAGAGAGTCATATAAGAAAAGAAAATATAGGATGGTTGAAAATGAAACGCCTGCATAAAATATCTGTTAAAAAGATGTTAAAGTTTCTTGGTAAGTATGGGTATCGTGTATTTGACCGACAAGGCTCACATTATGTTCTTATACAAGACAACACTATGAAACAACTGCAACTACCTGAAAGAAAAGAATTAGGTCAGAAAACTATAGAGACAGCACTTGACCATGCAGGTATAAGTCAAGAAGATTTTTATGCCTCGATCTAAAGATTTATATTAGTGTTTAACGTAATATATGTATGTATGAAGATGATGAAACGTGGAAGTTACACTATGATGATTGGTGTAAAATCTATGAAAAGGTAAAAAAAGAACCGACCGACTATTATACAACTAAGGAACAAAAGGAGTATCGGTTAGAATGTATTAAGAGTCTTATAGACGAATATGAATCTAGCCCCTCGGAAACTGAACATATGCATTTCCAATAAGTGACGGAATTTTGACCGATTTGTATCTATTTGTATTCGGCTAAGGTTCAAAAATTGGTTTTTCGCTATATGCACTAGGCACGCATTATTCCCTCACGCTACATTGTGGAATTGTGCGTAATAACCTTATATAGTATAGTCCCTAAAGGAAACCGTAATGTCCGAGAGACACACACTCACAGAGAGTGTGGATCAAGCACTTATAGGCATGGTTGCAGACAATCGTTTACCTGCTGAAGATTATCATAAAGTTCATGATATTCTTACAGGCAAAGTAATTGTTTATGACAATACCTTTGAGGGAAGACTCAATTCAGCTTTATCTGAATTTGGCTACAAAACGGCACGCAAAATCGGTTATATTATCGAGGATGCAAATGGTCGTAATGTAGACTTTAGAAATGGCTGTATGGGTGTAACCGATAAGATATATGCCAAAGAACCACGCAATATAAGACATCTTGGTTACACACGAAATGCTACAGCATGGCTCTTTAACGTAGAGAGTGGATTTTAATGGACTATAATGTCGCATTAAAAATGACCGAAGACGGTCTCGCTTACAATGTTAAAGCAGACGTGGAATTCTTACAGAATTTAAAGGTTCTACATAATAGAACTTATAGTAGTAGTGAAACACTCGTTTGGAGAGCAATTTATAATGCCTTTCCAAGTAGAGCAGAAGGAACAAAACAAGGGTACTTACGAAGAGTACTGACAGCACTAAAGAAAACTAGTCCGTTTGTATCACCATTTGGTGGTGGTAGAAACTATGACTGGGAAGACATGATGTGGGCAAATACCACACCTAATCTTGGCTTCTTAATGGATTTAGTTAGCTGGTACAATGAGTATGGTACAACTGAAAAGATATTTGTGACTGAAATGGTCTTAGCACCATATGAAACCGAATACTTGACAGATAGACTTAAGAAGTTTAAAGCTCTTATGGTCGCTACAGTTGCTGAGCTCAAAGAGTGAAACTCTCTTTTTTAATGAACAAACTAAAGAAATTTGGTGTGTTTGAATGGTATGCCGTAGGTATGATTGGCTTCTTTGGAGTCATTTTTCCTAGCACAGCCATTTACGCAATACTATATCTAAAATAAACAATCAATCCCCCCTCTTTTTTCTCATCATATAATCTATTTACAGTTATCATATAATCTGATAACACAAGAAAAGAATGACCTCAAATCTATCAAACCTCAAACCATTGAGAGATAGACTCACAATAGGCATAGAAACTGAAGCACAGTTTAAAACGTCACAAAGACGAAACCTTGAGCATGGCTCATGGCATACTGATACTTCTGTCTGTGTTCCCGTTAGGGAAGAAGATAGAAATACAACAGGTGATTGTTATTGTGACAATTGTAGACGTTGCTCTCATTGTGACTATGAAACTCCCGAATGTGAATGTGATTCTTGTCGCGAGTGCGTATCATGTGGATATCATCCAGATGATTGTGAATGTGACGATGATGATCAAGAATTCGAGTGGAATTGTGAGGACACATACATGGATTGTGACAACAATGAGTACTGCGAATGTGGTACGAATGGTGTCGTGAACGGTGAGATTGTGTCACGAATTCTCAAATGGAAACACCCACATCAAGTGAGACTGTTTATAGATGAGTCAAAACCTTACAGAGTAGACGACGAATGTGGTCGACATGAACACGTTGGTGGTTTAACTGCTTGGGAATATGCTCAACTAATGTCTCAAGAGTTCAATGTATATTCTGAAAAGATATTACATCGCTGGGGAATGGACAACAAGATTAATGAAGGAACAGCATTTTGGAAGCGACTAGGTGGAAAAATCCATTGGTGTCGTAACAAATTTGTACCATCATCTCAAGTTGAGTTGACGTACAAAGAAAATGCAAGGTACATGAGATGGAATTTCTGTCGTGCTTTGAAAGGTACAATAGAATGTCGAATGTTACCTACATTCCAGAAGAATGAGTTGAACTTCCGTAGTGCATACATTATCCCTGCGATAATACGTGTGTACTTAGCCAACAAGCGAGCTGAATTCAAATCTATCCAACCATGGAAAGAAACTTGACAAAAATATCCTTTTCTTTTTTAGTAATTGCGTAACAACATTACATCCTCGATTGAGGTTCTATATCAATCAGCTACAAGGAGGTGGTGACACACAATGTGTGTAATTATTACTGTGGAAGATGGAGACTTCCCTAATAATAAAACCCTCAAGTCTGCCGAATCCCTTAATGGAGACGGTGGTGGCATAGCATGGTTAAACAAAGACGGCACTAAATCCTATCGCAAAGGAATTACTGCTAAGAAGATCATTAAGATCATTAACCATGATTTAAAACCACAGGGCGTGAATACTGCTATCATTCACTTCCGTATCGCATCAGTCGGTACTGTGAATAAGCAGTTGTGCCATCCATTTGAAGTATCAAATGAGGTGTCACAAAACACCCAGAACATGAAGACAGCAAACGACTTACTATTCCATAATGGTACGTGGTCTGACTACCTAGAAGAGTTGGTTGCTTTCCTTCAAGTTCAAGGTGAACCAATACCATTACCAAAAGGCGAGCTATCAGACAGCAGAGTCATGGCATACCTAGCTTTTTATCTAGGTACGGATGAGTTAAGCAAGATGGTAACAGGTTGGAACAGAATTGCTGTCCTAGCGAACGATGGCATTAAAAGATACGGACAAGGTTGGTCTGATTACAAGGGCAACAAAGTATCTAATACATTCTTTTGCAATACAGGTAAATATACCTCTACCTATACTGTGCCTACCAAGTACAATGGGTATTTGCAAGATAATGCAATCCTTACTGCGATAGAAGAGGATGATGATGCTTGTCACAAGCAGTTAATTGACAAGTACGGCATGACAGAGATTGAGATTGAAGACCTATTCCAAATGGGTTATTCATACCAAGAGATCTTATGGGAGAAGGAATCCGAATGGGATGAAGATGAAACTCTTCCCCAATCCTTCAGAGGACACGTAGTAGGAGGTCATGATTAAGCATGACTCTCCTTTGTACTTGCTCTCATTGTAAACGTGAGTACTCACGACTAAGCGCTCTGAATCTTGCAAAGACTATCAGAGAGGATTTATATGGCTGAATTAGAACAAGGTTGGAACATAGCCTTACCAAGTTATCTAGGTGGCAGACGTGTAGAATACATTGGTAAGCTCCACGAACCATTACCTATTCAGAAATGTGCTGACTGTGAGAAACCTGCTATATATATTATAGTAGAGAAAAGCAGAACACATGATAAGGGTGTGTTTAATAGTGCGTGGTACTATTGTGGCATCTGTGCTGTCGGATAGACAGTACATTTCCTTTTCTTTTTGTACACGTACTTGTACACGTACGTACTCGCTTTCTTTTTATACTTTCTTTTTGCTGCGATGCTAGTTAAGCCAGTTTCCAGTTTAACCCAGATTAAGTGGGTAAATATGGAAATTATTTATCGGATTGTACGAGTTAGATCCGTATGATCTGCATTGGTAAGGTGCATAATCCCACAAGCCGTAGTACTGTACACTAGTACTGTACACGTACCGTACGCCCTTTTAAATGCCTTTATTACCAGCAGATGCGCCAGTTGTAGTATCAAAAAAAGATAGAAGCCTTTATATGTGTGTGAAGCAACTATTTGAGGGCATATCCATGAAACAAAATACAAGTATATATAACAATAATATAACGGTGTTATGGATATATGTGAGGACTTATAAGAGACGGTGACGTATATACTATATGGTAGAATTACTAATGACTATACAGTATCTAATACAATACCTATCTGTGAGGTTAAGATACTAAATGGAACACAGCCCCCAAAATAAACCATATACTAATTGTTATGGAAAACAAGAGGAATCGAAATGAACTCTAACATACTAGACAGACAAATTATAACACCGTTATTAGAATCCACAAAGATTTATAAGTCGCGGTGCCGTAATATATGTATGACAAATCAAAAATACAAAGCCGAACAGTTGGCTAAACAACTAAACAGATATGTCGACCAAACATCTGATGGCGTGTGGTCTATCCCTTCGTCAAGTGGTGGTCGATATAAAGTAGAATCTAAAGACAACGAATATTCTTGCGATTGTAAAGGATTCGAATACACAGAAAACTGCTATCATATAATGGCAGTTAAGATGGTAATGAAGGAGATGGTGGCATGAAAACACCATGGAATAAAGACTTCATACCAGACCTATCTAAGATAGATACTGAAAAAGAGTCCTTAACTAAGGAAGAGCATATGGCTTTGACTAAGTTAATGGATTATATGTATGAGGAATTAACACCTGATAAAGTAATGGAACTTACAGGCTCATTCCTTCAAGACGACAAATCTGGTAAAAGATTAGGTCAAGCATTAATTGAGGTTGAGGAATTCATATCTCATATGGGTGCTAAATATGAATTGGAAGCTTCAAGACTTATAGATGTCTTTAAGTGGGCATTGTTTGAGATGTTGAGACAATACACCATACTAAATATTGGTGTCAATCATCAACAATTTCAAGAGGAGATGAAGTAAATGTTTCAAAGAGAATTAGATTGGGATGAATGTTGGTTTACACTAGCAGATGATCCTCATCAATTAGTTGAAGCAGTAGTAGAAGCATACCCAAAACTTGTAAAAGAATACATACAAAACTGTTGTACCTTATGTGGTGAATCAGTTCTTACTAGTGGTGACTTTAACGAATGTCAACACAAACGTGAAGAAGAAACAGGTACATTAACAGATGATTACTGTGCAATATGTGGGTGTGAACAATAATGACAAACATGAATACACTTGGAGGTGAAGAAAACATGGATGAAAAAAGAAAGAAACTAGAGTACATTAAATCTCTTGACAAAACACAACAGAATACTTTGACAAATAAAGTGTACAAAGTACCAACAGCAGATATTGATTTTGATAACTATCTGCCTACAAAATGGGGTGTTGAATACCATGAGATAAATGGTGAAGCTCAAGAACTTGAGTATTATATGCTCAATGGTCTAAACTTTCTTATCGAAGGCGATAAAGGTTTAGGCAAAACACAGTTGGTACATAACTTATGTGTTAAACATAATATACCAATAGTACCTCTCGCAAGTAGTGAAGGTACAAGAATAGGTGATTTGATTGGGCGACCACAAATCAATGAGTTTGGTAGCTACTTCCACTTAGGAGTATTACCAACAGCAATAGAAGTTGCTAATCACTTCGGTCATGCAGTATTATATATGGATGAGTTCAATGCATTGACACATGAATTGCAGAAAGCAACTAACTCAATCACAGATGGAAGACGTAGTATCGTTGCCAATGGTAAAACATACAGACTCAACGATGGTGTAAAACTATCTGTTATTGCAACCATGAACCCAAGCACTTATGCTGGTGTGAATACTTTGACAGAGGATTCACGAAGTAGATTTGCAGGGGCAATTTGGGAATATCCAAAGGCAGATGCCCTAGCTTCAATCATTGATTGGAGTGGCATACCACAAGAGACAGCAGTTAATCCAATGCTAACTCTAACACAGAATATCCACAACTTGAGAATAAACAACGAAGTTGATTATTCATTAAGTCCAAGAGACTTGGCTCAGTTCGCAGATATTTATAGAATGTGGAAACACGCCTTAGACAATGGTATGACACGTATCAAACCATTAGACAAAGCACTAATGAATACTGTGCTATGTAAATTTGGTGACTCACAACAACGTGAAGTTGTCAAGAAACAGATAAGAGAAATCTTTGGGGTGACTTTATAAAATGAGTAAACCAAAAGACCTCGTATCTGAAAAAGACTACGATAAGAAAAAGGCTAAGATAATTAGTCAAACAACAGGTAAACCAATAGCCATAGACTATGGTAAATATGGTAGAGAAAACTTTGTGATGAAAGACACAGCTAAAAATGGATTCATCATAAACAAAGCCTCACCTAAAGTCATAGGCATTAATGGAAACACAGCAACAAACCATGAGCTTGCTCATGTGTTGTTTGATTCTTTTAATGAGAGAGCAGAAAAGACTCTAAGTATATGGGCTAATGAGTTTTCAACAGATGGAGATGATAAAAGCAAAAGGAAAGCTATTGCTCTTGAGATATACCATGAAGCAATGAATGTGATAGAAGACCAACGAATAGAATCGTTATGGGGTAAAATCTATCTCGGTAATGTGACAGACTTTGTAAGATGTAGAAAGAATCTAGGCAAACGTTTAGAATGGCTTGACTCACCAGCAGGTGTGTTGTTAGCAGAAAGATTCTATCGAGATGATTTAGTGGCAAGCTCTAAGTTTAAAGAGTTAGTACCATACATACATGATGTAGAAGGTAAAGGAAGCATACAAGCTACTATGATGGTTATGTATAAAATCAAACCATACTTAGACAAAGAGATAGAGAAAGCATTGGATAATAAAAGTCCAGATGGCGAGTACCTACCTCCAAAAGTTATTACCAAAGAAGGTGATAATAAAGGTATGTTAAATGATGAACATAGAAACGATCAGATTCGTAGAGAAAACAATCAGAAACATAAAGACCATGAGTTCACAAAAAGAAGAGAAGCTATTTCTGAGAGACGAGGACTTGAAGGCAAACGACCTGTATCACCAGACGTTAAACCATACTCTCTTGATAAACTTCAAAAAGATTATGCAGAAGTAATGCAAGAGTTTGAAGAAGAAGGTATGCGAAAAGTATCTCAAATAAGACAGAAGATGTCTGAAGTTGGTGAGGTAGCAGTAACAAAACCTGAAACAATTAAGACCACTTTGAAACGTGAGATACCAAAAGAGTATAGACTTGACAGTAAATGGATAGCTCATACTCAAAGAGCAATAAGGCAACTCAAATACAAAGATGTAGAAATACTATCAGACCAAGGAGATGATATAGACATAGCTTCATACATTGACCTTAAAGCAACAGGTGATGGTGAATGTCTAGTTGATCAAAGACGAGACACAGGGTTAGATATATGTCTAAGTGTTGATGGCTCAGGTAGTATGGCAAGACACAACCCAATAGTACAAAGTATAGTAGGTACTTTAATGGAAGCAACAAAGAATGTACAAAACATTAATGTGAAGTGTATGCAATGGGGTTCAAACCGACAAGGTAAAGTCCATGCAATAGAATACAACAACACAGATGAAGTAAGGTACATACCAAACAACACCTATGGATTTACACCAACACACATCGGTGTGCAACATGGTGCAGAACTAATGCAAGGAAACAACAGAAAGAAATTACTTATTGTAATTACTGATGGTGTACCATACTATAAGCAAAACGGAAAGAAAATATCTGATACAAAGATGAAAGAATTATTAAGCAGATCTTTCAAACAAGCACTAGATGTGACACCAAACATACTAGTGATAGGAATCGGTTATTGGCAATCGCCAATGCTAAGTCAGGTATTCAGAAACAGATTGGTGATGTGTCGAGATGTGACACAAGTAGAGAAACTACTAATGGCGAAACTACAAAAAGAAATCATGGAGGTGATTAAACAATGATTCGTACAAAAACAATAGATGAGATTCAACAAAGAATCTATAAGAAAATGAGAGAGAAACTCAAGACAATGCAGGCAATGTGGATTCACGTTCACAGAATGGAAAACCAATACATTGACCGACTTTCTAATGAAGAATTAGAAAGACAGTACAAACTACATGACGACCTTTGGGCAGAATATGATTCAAAGCCAAAGATACAACCTACTTGCTCTGTCTGTAAAAGAGAGACAGGTTTGAACGAGCAAGAGAAAGGAATATGTAAGGAGTGTGAAGTAGAGTGCGAGTGCTAGTAGCTTGTGAATGTTCTGGAATAGAAAGAGAAGCTATCAGAGCTAATGGACATGAGGCTTGGTCTTGTGATGTAAAACCAGATGAAAATAGATTTGGTAAAACAACTTACCACATACAAGATGATGTATTAAATCATCTTGATGATGGTTGGGACATGATGATTGGACACCCTGTGTGTACTTTCATGTGTAGGAATAGAGCAAGATTAAATAAAGTAGAGGGAAAAGAAATAGATACAAGTTTGTTTATGTCTTTACTAAATGCAGACATACCAAAGATATGTATTGAAAACCCTGTACCTTCAAAGAAAGCAAACCTACCAAAGTACGACCAAATAATACAACCATATCAATTTGGTCATGACCATAGTAAGAAAACTTGTTTGTGGTTAAAAAACTTACCAAAGTTAGAACCAACAAAGATTGTACCTTTAACGTACATTACAACAAAGAATGGTCATAGATATACAAAAGGATGGTACGAAACACCAAGAAACTCAACAGATAGAAGTAGAGCTTTCACAGGTATTGCTAAAGCAATGGCAGACCAATGGACTCCTCTTGATGAAGGTTATGATATGTCTTGGGAAGAAAGAGTGGGGGCATGGGACTAATGGGTAGTTATCATGATTATATTCCAGACTCGGTAGTAGAAGCATACTATGGTTGGGATGTAGATGAAAGACAACATTGTGGTACGTGTGACCATTCACTTGAAGATCATGCAGAAGATGGTAAATGTCTTAGAGATGATGAGCAATGTGAATGTACTGCATTTAATTGGGAAGAACCATGTAGATGTTTAGAACCAGATCCAGATGAAGCATGGGAAAGAATGAGAGATGAAAGAAATGATTAAATGTAATCTATGTGGACAAGAGTTCGAGGAAGACGATGAGTTATTATCTCAGCGTAAAGCTCGCCCCGCAGAACACCACGATGGTACTAAGTACCGTCAAGGTGCAAACATAATTCGTGGAACAGTACAATGGTTGCACGAATAATCCATTTTTTTGTACACGTACTGTTGTACACGCCTCACAAGAGGCTTTTTTGAAGTCTTTTTTGCAGCCTTTTGATTAGTTAGATTTATATTTGGTTAATGTATTGATATATTATGATGTGTCATATTTGTTTACAAGAAATAGATGAAACAAAACAAATGGAAAAACTTGACCTTTGCGAAAATTGCTTCGCTAACGTGAAACACGCCAACGAAGAATATGAACAAAGAAAACTAAGAGAAGAGGAACAAAAGCAATGTACCTGTAACGATAATTTGTTTATGTGTGACTATTGTGAGCTTGAAGTAAGAGGTGAAGATCCTCATGCCCAATAAATGCCTTAATTGTAAAACTATTATACATTTTTCTAACAGAAAAACACAGAAATATTGTAATGAAAAGTGTATAGTCGAATATAAGAAGAAAACACGCTATCATAGAAAATTTATGAAAAAAAGTCTTGAAAAAAGATGTAAAATATGTAGAAGAAATATACTTAAAGTCGGACAACGAAAAGGAGCAAGCAAATATTGCTCTGACAGATGTATGGTTATTGCACAAGATGTTAGAGTAAGAGGTCAAAAAACAATTTATGTTAAAATACCTATAAAAGATTATTATAAACTTTTTCTATAGGTTTATATTAGGTATCAATGTATAAGAAATATGACAAAAATATTCGTTTATGGTTCATTATGTGATGAACATACAAGAAAAATCATATTAGGTAGAGAAGTACCAAATAAATCAGATAAGCTGAGAGGTTTTGCAAAAGAAAACCATAGTGTTTTAAAGGTATATCCAACCATTAAGAAACACCTAGGTGCATCTGTTGACGGATTGGTCTTGGATGTAGGGGATTATGATGTTAATATATTAGATAGATATGAAACTACATTATATAAGAAAATAAAAGTTAACTTAGAAAGTGGTGAAAACGCCTTAGCATATATAGAAAATCATAAAGATTAAATATATTCTTCTGCCCATTGCATACAATATATCAATCGTTCTTCTAAATCTTCATCAAAGTCTTCATCTGCTTTATGTATACCATTATGTATTAATTCATGTGTTATTGTTTTATATACATCTTCTATAGTTTCATGATTTGATAGATATATTACGATTCTACCTGAATCTGGATAATACATACCCCTCTCATCACACCCAAACAGTTTAAATTCCATCTTAACCATACCTAATTATCTAAAGGCTTATATTATAAATATTATGACATATATTATGGGATTCTTCGCATGGTATGAAAAACACGTAACAGAGAGCCTAGCCGTAACTGCTATAATTCTATACTTACAAATACCACATACGATTTCAGCAGCAGAATGTTTCTTTGCTGAGGGTAGCCTAGGACTTTATGGTTTTCACCCTATAACTGATTTTCTTTTATATGGTGTAGATTTACTAGAATTGATTCCTATAGCCACAATCACTTTGGTTCTCATTACTAAATTTAAGACTAGAAAATAGATTCTTGTTTTAAAGCAAATAATAACTCTTCCATACTTTTTTTATTTATAATATCTTTCATTAATTCTTCACAATCATAATGAAATACATCAACAACTTTTACATCATTCCATTCTAAAGTTTTTCTTTGGACAACATCTCTACCTGCTGTTATTCTACCATTATGATGTGGATCTTGAACTCTCACTACAATTATAGGATCTGTGTATACTACTATATCTAGTGTTTCCTTCTTTTGAATTACTGATAAATCATCTACCCAATCTTTAGATAATAATTTACTAAGTGGGACTTGAATTTCCATCTTTATATTTGGAAATAAAACTGCAAGATGAGCAAACGTTGCGTATTCTCCTCTACCTATAATAAAATTACTCACAATAATAACTATCATACCCCCTTAATAAGACTTCCCATTTTTTATCTTTCTCTCTAACATTTATAACCATAACCAACATTTTCTTATCTGACATAAAGTCTACAATTTCTTGCTCTTTTGCCCATGCGTTTGTTTTAATCTGAAGATATACTGCTTCACCATCAGGGTTGAAACATATACCATCAAATAAATTCCATAAATCTAATGCTCTATACCATTCGCCCCTTGTATATACTAAGTCAGCTCTTCTTACATGAGGCTTTAACCATATTTCATCATAACCTAATCCTAAAAGATGTAAAACAGCTTTCCTATTGGAAAATCTCATTCGTTGCCTTGGATTCATTCATCAACATCTTCTAAACCTTTTGCACCAAGTTGGTATGCAGCATCAACCATTGCGTGTTCTGGAGAATCAATCATACGTGCAAGTCTTTTCTTTCCCTGTTTTTTGAAATATACTCTATATGTACTAGCATGACCTACAATATTACCACCTATTGGTTTAATAGGATCTCCAAACATTACTGCTGGATCAGATTGAACTTGATTTGTAAAAACAACAACACATTTGAAAAAATATGAAATGTTTTTGATATGTGTCATTAATCTTGCTATCTGATTTTGTCTATCTGCTAATGTACCTCTACCTAGATATTCTTCTCTAAACTGACCAATAGCACCATCCATTATTAATAATGTTGGTTTTATCTCTGAAAATAGTTTGGATAATGAATTAACAGTTCCTAATAATTGTTCTGTGTTTGGTGTATGAAAATATCTTATTCTTGATAATGTTTCTTCTACTTCATCTTCTGTTATTAATTCTCTTGCTAAAAGTATTTCTTTTAATCTAGCAGGTTTAAAAGTATCTTCACAATCAATCCAAACAACATTATCGCCTTTTGCGATTGTTTCTGCTACTATTGATAAACAAAACTGTGTTTTTCCAGAACCAAATTCACCAAATACTTCATAAACTGCTTCAGGTGTTAACCCACCACCAAACAAATCATCAACTTCTTTACATTTTGACATAGTTCTTGGATAATTTTCTTGATATTTCATTAATTCTAAAACACCCATATCTGATTTTCTGACAAGCCCTGCTGTTTCTAATATTTGTTGTGATTGAAATACCCAATTATTTGCTTTCTCTTTATCAACACCTGTTATCTCTGATATTTCTTTGCCTCCTCTTACACATATGTCTATTAAATTAGTAACGCCAAATGTTTCTAACTTTTTCTTTGTGACAGCACCAACACCTGCTAATTGATCAACAGTTAAATCAGTATAAGTCTGTTCTTTTTCATCTTCTATCAATTCTTCACCAATAACAGTAACTTCTTCAGACATATTTTCTTTTATGTCTTCCCCCATATTAGTGTTTGCTTCTATGTCTTCTGATATAAGCCCCCACCCTTCATTTTAATATGACACATTGATTCCCATCTTGCGAAAAGAATCTTTGCTGTTACATCATCAAAAAGTTCTGTTTTACCTAGTTTCTTAATAAAGTCTGTATATTTAACACATTTATTATCATCCTCGCACTCCGTCCAAATTCTATTTGCTAACTGATCCTTTGTTTCTTTCTTGCCTATGAGAAGGTTTGTTTGATTAAAACTATCATCCATCTTCATTCCTAATGACTCGAACATCTTCTTTAATAGGTTTTCAACTACCTCAACATCAGATATTTCTACCTTATCTTTGAAAAGTAATTTTGCGTGTGCTGTTGACATTCTTGCTAACGCTTCTAACTGTCTTACACCAACAGCTAAAGAATCATTTTTTGCTGCCAAAGCTCTCATTGAATTATAGATACCAGCTAATTTTTGCTTTGCTTCATCTGTTATTATTGGCTCTATTTCTCTCACATATCTGAGATATGAAGATAAAAGACTTGAACTAATAAAAGCTGTTTCTGATTTATCATCACCTGTGAATGTATCTAAAATATGCTGTGCCTTCTTCGAATCTTCAAAAGAATCTACCTTATCACGAATTAACCAAATCAAATCAAAACGTGATACTAAAGGAACAGGTATATCTATATTATCAATTAAAGACATTGTTGAATCATATTTACCATACTTTGGGTTTGCTGCAGCAAGTATTGATGTTTTTGCTTCCAATGTCATTCTAAACCCTGCCTTTGCAATAGAAACTGTTTGTTGTTCCATACCTTCATGCATAGAACTTCTATCGTTAGTACTCATCTTATCAAACTCATCAATGCAAGCATGACCACCATCACATAATGGTAAAACACCAGCTTGAGCTACGTAATTACCATTTTCCATTTTTACTAAACCTATGGTAAGACCTGCAGCAGATGAACCTTTACCAGAAGTATACATTGCTTTATGAGATATTTTTGAACACTCTTTTAATAATTCTGATTTTGCTAAAGATGGATCTCCCACTAATAATAAATTTATATCACTTCTTTTAACACTTGAATAACCACCAACCAACATCAAAAGTATTGAAAACTTAATATCTTCATATCCTATAATTAACGGTGCAAAACTTGTAGTTATTTTATTAATAAAATCATCCTTTTTTGATTCAGATTTTAAGAATTCTAATTCACTTTCTGTAAGGTTTGCAGTATATTTTTCTTCCAAATCTGTAGCAGATATTATCTCTATTGTAATTTCATTAACATTTTCCTTTTCATTTTTCAAAACAGATTTATAGAGTCCAACAATACGTTTTTTCTTTCCTACGTGTAGTTTTCCAGATAATTCATCTAATGCTATACCTTTCATCATAACAGGTGAACTCTCAACAGAATCAGATAAAAGCTCTTGTAAATAGAGGACTTGTATGTTATCAGTTACCACACCTGTCTTATTAATTTTTAACTTAGTCCTTTTACATTGTATATTATTACACCTTGCTTCATCTATTTCTCTATCATAATCTGCTTCAATAGCTACTGTTGTATAACAACTAGGACAAACACCTGTGCATTTTTTAATGTAAGTTTTCTCTTTCTCTGCTGCAACAATTTCACAATCAAATGTAACAATATGTCTCTCATGATCTCTAGCATTTAAGTCGTGCATTTTTACTACATCTTCAGATACTAATTCTATTTTTAAATTTCTGAAAGTATTTCTTACATCAAAAGATGAACCATGACGTGCTTGAAGTGAACGGAAAATAGCATCTTTGAGAATTGATTTAAATTCTTCCTTTCCCTCTGTAAAATACTCATAAATATTATCATTCATAACGTTGAGAGTAAAAACACTATCTGGTCTTAAAGAATCAATTATGTCAGAGTATTTTCTCATTTGAAATATACCTGTCATATTTCCATTATAAAATGCATCAATCAATGCTGATTTTGTGTGTGTTGTCACAGATTACACCTTCTATCTATGATATTCTGTAACGCTGATAGTCTGCCCTGAAAATTCTTAAACTCATCATCATCTATAGATGATATATAAGAGTCCCAATTAGAGATGTTTCCAAAAACGTGTGGTATTTTACTTGTTACTTCTTCTGTATCAAAATCGTCAAGTTTTGTCAAGCCTTTTTTATGTTGTTTTATATATTCATCTGCTACTATAGCTAACATTAAACTAAATGATATATGTTTAGGTCTTATTTCTTCTAATTCCTCAAAAACTTTTTTTGCTTGTTTGCTTATAGAAAATGATTTTATTCCAACATTAAAATGCATATTATTATAATATTACATTGCCAATATAAACGTTTGTAAAAAAAATTAAGAAAGAGCTGGAGCCTCTGCTCTCAGTTCCATATTTTCAGGCATTATAAGATCTGGTTTAACATCTCTTTCTACAAAACTGTTTATAAATCCCTGAACTTTGGTTGATTCTACTAAAGTTTTTAATGTTTCTCCTTTACTATTTTTCCATGAAATTTCGATAAACATAACAACTGATATACAGATACCCTATTTATAATTTTGCATTGAAAGATTTATAATCTCTTAAAAATTCTACAACAGGTATGATGTTTTCCAAACCTTACTTTACCTTTTCTCGATACAAGTTTGCCTTCTTTCTCCAACTCTGATAGATGAGCTAATGCTCTTCTCGAAGTAGTACCAACGGATTTCGCAACTAATGATGAAATTGTTTCTTTTCCTACTGGCATCATGTCATAAATCTTTTCTCTTAAATTTGGTTCAGCATATATAGAATCATCATCGTCGAGTGTTAATACATATGTTTTTTTCATTAGAAATGTCTCACCACAGGTTTTATATCTATCTCTGCTATATGTTTCTCAACTAATAGCTTACCGTTAGGTTCAACTATAAATTCAACCATTCCTACATCAGGTGTAGTACCTGCTACCCCACCTCTAAACAAATGAGCATCAGGGAATTTCCAAGCTGGTGTTGAAACACCATGGCTGTGAACAAACTCTACGTGTACAAAATAATGAACATGACTTCTAACAATAACATCAGCAGGGTGTAGTTTATCTTTCTCGAAATGCATACCAGCCATCTCTCTTGAGATTGCTGTAGTTCTGTATGCTGCCCACTTATTAAATCCTATATGATGTGTAAAATTAAACATTTTATTATTGATTTCTACAAATGCATAATAATCGGTAGTCCCTTCTCCACCATATGCTTTATACTTTGCAGCTCCAAGTCTATTTGCTAAGACTTCTTCAAAATTAGTGCCATCTACTTGAACATGATAGCCTGAACCTCTTACAAACATGAGGTCTTTGTATGGTATTTCCTTAATGAGTTTTGCAGAATCATTCATTTGATCTTCAAGATTTGTTGACCATGATTGTTGACCTAACTGTCTTTTATTAGCACCGTCAATAGGTTCACCATTTATTACAAGAAGGTTTGGTTTCTGAACAAGATCATCAACAGTATCATACCATGCTCTATTCAAAACTCTTTGTAATTTATTTGGTTTAATTGAAGTATCAAGATCTGCTACATAAGGTTCTTCTGAGCAAACTGCTGTTGCAGAACCTACGTGTAAGTCACTTGCAACCAAAATACTTTTTGAACTTTTTGAACGCCCACTAAGTTTTACCATATTAGATTATGCACCATACCCTATATTAACCTTCCGTTTCTTGAAGTTTTTTATACTTCTCATAATGTGGATCTGATCTCCAATAAAATAAATTAACACCTTTTAGATTAGAATGTTGATACATATAATCTAAGTTAGTTAAGGTTTCACCACTAGAATGATAGCCTTTTAAATGTCTTTCATAATCATCCTCACTTCTACACAAACCAAAGTTTGAATCCTTACATAAAGAACATAATATTACTTTAGATTTACTGAACAGTTTTTCTGGAGGCTTATTACACCATTTACCATCTGCCCTTCTATGATTTTCTAACTTCCACTTCTTAGTTTTTTTATGAAAGTCTCTGTCCCAACTAAGACCACGCTTACCACATTTATTACAAGTTTTATCTTCTGCCAACGTTCAACCTTCTCCTACTATTAACCAAGTCTACAATATCAACACCTATAAATTGCACGCTTCTAAATGGTGACACTTTCCTTTTGAATATTTTTGTCTTACCCTCTGTTATTCTATCATGAACTTCGGATGAAAAGAATTTTCTGTTAGTACCTGCCTTTCCGTAAAAATCATCATATCTTTGTTGAACTATTTTATCTGGATAGTAAATCATTAAAATCATATGTGCCAACTCATGACAAATTACACTCATATTCTGCATTGTATAAATATTATTACTATTGTCAGATATGTAGCAAGTGATTGTTCCTAACCCTGTAACTCCATGTGGTATAGAATAATCTAATTGATCTCTACTTGCTGCTCCTTCATAGAATCCTTTATCAAAATCTTGTGTTCTTTTTATTTCTATCTTCCATTTATCTTGTTCAATTATGCGTTTAAAATCAGTTGGATTATAATGTTCATAAATATAATATAATATTAACTGTTGATATAGTTTTCTATCTATATTATTTGTTGTAAAATTTATCTCCATTAATTACACACCCTATTTTCATACTTATGTATTCTTCTAACAGATAGTTTTGCTCCACAACATGGACAAATATTTGCTTTCGTTTTAATACTTATAGAACAAGTTCTACATTTTTTATATTGGCTGAATCTTTTGTATGACACATTGATGTGTTGTATATCTAATCTAAGACATATGTTTTTACATCCCATTAGTCAAACACTCCATCTGAACAATCAACAACAGCACCACAATTCTCACAGATTTGGTGACATACTGTCATTTTTCTCATCTCTTCTCCACATTTATCACATTTCATTTTAATCAAAAAAAAAAGTTATTGCTTAGGAGCTTTAAACTCAAGAGCTATCATTGGTCTACCTGTTCCTTCGGCTATTCTTTGAACAACCCAACAATCAAGTCCGTCTGAAGCATCTTTCTCTAAGCATTTGTCTACCAATGCATGAACCTTTTCACTCTTTGCTGTGCCTACTACAGCTTTTGCAAATGAATGTCTAAGTCCTTCAGTAGTTTTAATTTCTGCGATGTCACTACCATATTGTTCGACATATTTTACCTTTAGACCTTGGATAACTATATGGTCTCCAACTTCTAGTGGTTTACTGTCTTCAAAATTTGCAGTTGAATCTGAAACTTCACTTATTAGCATTAATAATATTATATATGATACTCAATATAAACGTTTGTTTTTTTCTGTTAATCTTGTAAAGACACGTCTAAAAACATATGATCTTATCAATGAAACTGTAGTATAAACTACACCTATTATCAATGCAGTTGTTAATGATTGATTAAGTATATCCATAGCAAAGTAAGGAAGGATTGTTAAATTTAAAATAAAAGAAATGAACATACCACAACTAACATTTATAGTAGTCTCTAGTAAAGTATCTTTTTGTGATTGAATTTTAAACACCTACTACTCTTTTTGAATATCTGTACAATAAAGTAGTTGGTCTACTATTTTAGACCTAATCTGTCCAAATGTATGTGTGTTAATATCTAATTCAGGGTACATATCTTTTGTTAAATAATGTGCTACTACTACATATTGTTGTAGAGTTTCTGCAACCTGTTTAACAGAATCACCAACCTCTATGTCTGGAATTTTTGTGATTATAACATCGCTTTTGTTTACCACAAACTCTCTTACTGTACCACCCTGCTGTTTAAAACAAGGCTCGTTAGAACATATAGCTTTTGGATTTTTCTGATAAAATAGGTCTTCCCCAACAGCCCACACAGCTTCACAGAACTTACAAGAACCGTCAAACTTTGCTTTTATTTTTGATCCCATAGTCTTATAATATATGTCCTATAATATAAATCTTTATATTGTATTAGGCGTAGGTTAATTATGAATATATTAAGAATAGCATCTATAGTAATGATAGTATTTTCATTATGCACACTATCTACAGTATCTTTACTAAACGCTTCTGCACAATATCCAGATGAGGGAAGCGATAGATATGAATATCTTGGTATAAGACATGATAAAAATCCACACGTTTGTTTATTTGAACCAAACCCAACTTACATTGATTGGGATTATTGGTTAGAAGTAGAGAAGGTTTCTCATCAAGCTATACTTGATTGGCAAACAGAAATGACAGAATTTTTACCAGAGGGAGATTGGACTTTAACCATACATTCAACAGTTCCTTACGTTGAACATTGGAATAAAATCCCTGATGATTATAGACATTGTAATATCTTCTTAACCTATGAAGCATGGAATGATGATGAAGATAAAGCTTTAGGATATACAGGTATTGATTTTTCTAAAAGTTCTCATAAATTTACTTTTATAGTTGTGTTCTTACAAGCAGTAAGTAATACAAATATTGTATTGAATTTTGAAGATGCAAAAAAAGATCCAGAATCAGGTTTGGCTAAGTTTGAAATAAATCTTGAAAGACAACCTCTACCAATTCAAACTGTATATAATATAGTTCTACATGAATTAGGTCATGGATTAGGATTAGGTCATTATGAATCTGCTTATCCAAAAGGTCTTGAACGTTCTACTATGACACCAAGTTTAAAGCCATTCAGTTCTGATGCATTTGAAGTTAAGATTACAGATAAGTTCATGCTTGGATATCTTTATGGTACAGACGGCTATAGTAAACCACAGCCAATATTCATAGATGATTATTGTCTATTTGAACATGGAATAAAAGTTATAGGTTGTTATTAAAAAGAAAGGTAGAAAGATTAAAGTCCTAAGACTTCAACCATTACTCGCATTTGTTCTAGTGCTACACCATACCAATTCTCAGCAGTTTGTTTCCATTGGTCTCTCTCAACCGTTAGAGAACTTATTTGCTGTTCATATGGGGCAACATCTATTACTTGAGATTCTAAAACATTCACTTCTGATTGTAGAGTATTAATAATACTCTGTTTTTGTGCTAATTGAGTCTGTAAATTAGAGATAGTCTCTAAAGCACTTGTCAGATTGTTTGCAATCTCTGCCATATCAGAGGACAATTCACCATTATATTCTGGTGCTGAATCTATGGTTGTTTCCTCAGAAACATACGTAGTTTCAGTTGTTATGCCCTCACCAATAGAAACTCCTATTGGTGAAAAGGATGTGAAATATCTATCATGAAAGATTTGGTCTTCATGAATTTGATATGAAATTGATGGTGTACTACCGTCAATTATCCAACAACTCTCTTCAGTATATGGCTGTGCGAATGGATCACTTATGCAATGTGGTTCTATGTTTCCATTTGCTTTCACATGAGTGTTAACAAATGTGACAGTATCACCACTATTAATAGTGATACTGCCTTGACTAAAACCACTTGCAGTAACTTGAACTTCAACACTATCAGCATATGCTAGTGGTGATGAAACGAGCATGAAGCTCATAGCACACACCATTAGTGCTGCACAAATTACTGAATTTGTTTTTGCCATACTAGTAAATAGTACATGGGTTATATAAATCATTGCTTTCCAAAAGACTTATATATTAAATTATAAATCTATAAGTATGGTAAAAAGAAAACTTGGAAATTCCCACACAACAATTTGTATAACATGGGCTGATAAAGAAGAGTTCAGAAAGTTTGCTAGACTTGTTAAGAAAACCAAGAACGGTGATATGTATGAAAGTGACTCGGCTGTTTTTAGAAGAATGTTATCTGAATATAGTGAAAGAAATATCCAACAATCACTTGGCGAATCACATGAAACTTATCCAAGAAAATCTACTTCTCAAGGACAAGACCAGCAAGGTTAAACTTCCTTGAAATCCATTTTATTTTTATATTGTCAGACATTTTATTCTTACATTTAGTATATAAAGGGATTAATGTTTCTGTTGTTATTCTCCACTTACCGTTTATTTGATTAACAACTAACTTTGAATCACTATAAATTGTAACTGATTCACCCCTATAATTATTAGCTATATATTGAAGAGCATATTCTAGTGCTAAATATTCTAACTCGTTATTTGTAGGAGTATCACCTGATGATGTTTTTCTGACATGAATAATTTCTTTTTCTCCGTCAACAAGACATATTCTTGAACCTCTTGTTCCTCCATCAATAAAAATTTTCAATACTTAGGGTTGGTTTTCACGCCTATAACTTTTACGACATATATCAGAGCAATATATTTTCTGTCTTCCTTTATATCTATAAGGTAATGTGGCACCACATTTTATACATTTATGTGGTTCGTCATTTCGCATAATATATATTTATATTCTTGATATATAAACGTTATGTCTAATCGTAGTTTAGTTTGTGAGAGAGTTTCTCATCATCTCTAGTAGAACCGATTGGTTTTCTCTTTGCTCTGTGGTCTGAGCCTCTTACCTTTAGGCTTTTTGCATCTTGTGTAATTTTTGGATTATCTTCTTTGTATATTTCATTTTTTAATGTTTTCAAAACATCTAGTCCAAACTCTACAAAGTCTAAACTGTTATTAATGTTTCTGTAATTTTGAAGTTTTACATTTTCTAATTCTTTTTCACTTGTTAAAACTGGAAAATCTTCATGTCCTTGTGCTACCTTTTTTGGTTTTGTTGCTGTGTTATTTCTTTTAACTCCACCACCCTTACCTGTTACAACTTTTCCACGTTTATCATATGATATTTTATTTAAGTACCATGATACTGCCTCTAAGGATGTTACTGATGTATTCTTGAGACCTCTTATTCCTCTTCTAACTGCATCGGATGTAGATGTTGCTGGTTGACTTCTACCTCTACCTGCTGGTTGTGTTGTGCCTCTTGTAGTTGCTCCACCTTGATTACCTTGTGCTGCTGGTTGTGTTGTTAATGCAAACCTTCGTTTCTGTCCTTTTGATTGAGGTGATTTTTGATTAGGAGATTTGAATGTGGTAGGTTGAACATTTGGTTGTGTATTTATAATTGGTTTTGTTGATGGTGTTTCAGCTCCGACAACGTTACCTGCATCGTCTCTTGCTGCTCTCCATTTCTTACCTGTCTTTGGGTTTATCATATTTTCCTTACCTGAACCACGAGCAGTTATTTTTGCTGTTGCTGGTTTATGACCTGATACTGAAAATCCACCACCTTTACCACCATACATTTGTGCTGCTACTTTATTTAAGAACCATGATACTGCATCTAATGATGCTACTGATGATAAATTAATATTTTTAGGTGATGTTATTCCTAGTTTTGGTTTTTCTGCTGGTGTACTACCATATCTACCATCAATGTTAACGTTTCTAACTTTTCCAGCCCTACCGATTTTTTTACCACCGATAGTTAAACCTTGTCTGCTTGCTATCTCTCTAACATCTTGTGATACTTTAACTTTCTTTGGTGCTGGTGCTTTCTTTGGTTTTGGTGCAGTTACTTTCTTTGCTCCACCTTTTTTACCACCACCTTTTTTACCTTTACCTGTATTTGGTTTTACTTTTACTTCTTTTTGACCTAATGCAACTTTAACATCACTTACTCCTTTTTGTTGTTTTCTGTTAATTGTGGTGTCTCTTCTTCTAGTAGTAGTTACTCTACCTGTTTTTCCACTTCCTCTTACTCTGCTTGCATCTCCACCTGCTGCTACAACTTTGCGTGCTGCAGCATCAATTTTCTTTGCATTTGCATTTCGTTTCTTTTCTTCTTCATCAGTTCCAACAAATGATTGGAATTTTCTTCCAGATCTTGCTAAGTTAGCTCGTCTTGATGCATATTGATTTTTCTTCTTAGAAATTTCTTCTAATTGTTTCTGTATATCTGATAATTCTAATGACATTATTCTTCTTCCTCCTTATCCTTTATATGTTTATCGCCTTTTTTGACATATTTTATACCCCAACTAGTTGATTGTTGTTGTGGTACTCCTATGCTTTTAGTCTTATAAGATGGCTTTTCAGAGTAGGTAAATTCACCTGCTTTTTTCTTATCCTCATCTTCTTTCTTTCCATCATGTCTTTCATTATAAACACCATCATCGTTTGAAGTTACGGTTCCACCGTCTGCTTCTTTCTTTACTGGATCTTTATCAGTACTTGGTTTTTTATCTTCATATTGGAAAGAGTTATTCCAAACTGAGTCAGGGGTTTTTGTTTCATAATCAGAAGTTGCATCAAATGGAGTATCAGTTGAAACACCTGCGTTTGGGTTTCTACCTGCATTACCATATGCTCCTTGCTCTTGGTCTGATTGTAAAACTTCTCTTAATTCTCTTGGTAGTTGATCCCAAGACTTTGATAGGAATCTTGGACTGTAAGCATGGGCTTTCTGTAGTTCCACAGTTCTCTCCTCTATGCTCATATCATTCCAAGTCTTATTTATCAAGATGTCCTTGACAAAAAAAGTATCGTTTACATTAATATTGTAAAATCTTCCATCTTCCTTAAAAATTGTAATAAATTGGCTATCCATTTTTGCTACCACACCTGTGCCATGAACACCATTATCAAAGTAATTAATCTCATCTCCTATTTGTGTGTTTTTCAACTTGTTTAAGTCTGGTTTTACCATATAGTTTTTTTGATTTTGTTCTATATAAGTTTGCTTATTGCTATTATTTTTTGCTGGTTCTGCTGGTAATCCTACATATGTTTCTGATTCTGGAACCTCATTCTCTGTTGTTTCATTCATCTGATGAATGTCACCATAGCCTGTACCATCTTTTTCTTTACCCTCTAATGCTTTCCAATGAATAGGCTTGTTTATGTGTGTTTGATAATTATTGCCTTTATTAGGGGTTGTAGGAATCTTTTTCTTTCTTGCCTTTGTTAAATCATTTATAAGAGATTTAAGCTTCTCAATATCTGCATCAACAATGTCAGTTTTTTCCTCTATTTCTTCGTCTGACAATGGTTTACTTTCTGTCTTCTCGTCTTTCATATATAAAATATAATGCTATCATATTTATATTTAACCGAATAATGCTTTCTTAATACCTTTTCCAACAGGTAATAAATGCCATTCATCCCCACCTTGAACAGCTCTACAAGCAAGTACAAGACTATCTGGATAGTCGTCATGCTCATCTGATTTAATTTTCATTATACCATTTTCAGTATATTCTCTTCTCAAATATGATAATTGATAAACCAATTTGTTTACTTGTTTTAGTTTGATTTTATGGTTCTCAAATAACAACCTAAGATTTTTATACATTAAAGCCTTCTCTTGTAATGAGAAAACAACACCTCTTGCAGGTGTACCTTGCTCTCTACAAATATCAATAAGACCACCACCCAAACCTGTTTCATCTATGTATACGGTTTCAAGCCTATAATCTCTAACTAGTTCTGATATTCTACCTGCTACATTCACAACATTTGATTGTGATTCTGCTATTACTTCTTCAACAAATACTTGATTGTCTTCATCTACTTTTACTATGGTAAATACAGTTTCATCTCTACCTGTTCTTGCAACGTCTACACCCATGTAGTTTCTTGTATTTCCTTTAGGATGTCCATCAACTATAGCTTCTGTAATCAAACTATTTGGTATTAATGCATCACCAATATCTAAGAACTCACCCTCAACTTCTTGAACATATTCTTCTCTTGTGAGTCTTTTAATTTCTTCAATGAATGTTGGATCTTCTTTAATCAATGGGTTTTGAATTGATGTTACATGAAATTCTTGCCACATACCTTCTGGGTTTTTTGGTCTAGCGTTTTGGCAAGCTTCATAAAAATAACCTGCCTTACTAAAAGGTGTAGAGGTAAGCCAAACTTTTGCCTTTGTTGCCATACCTGAAGGTAAGAAAGCCCTAAGTATATCAGTTTTAATAAAGGAACATTCGTCAGCTATAATTACGTGTGGCGAATAACCTCTGAGTGTAGTACCTGTTTCACCTGTGGCTCTTGTAATTATTTTACTTACGCCTGTATTGTCAAGAAAATTTAACCATAATTCAGTTTGTGTATTTCTAACAATATAGCCTTTAAGAAAATCATTATTAACAACAAGGGTTCTTATTCTATCAAACATGATTGTAGCCTGATTTTGTGTAGGTGCAGCAATTACTATGACACACTCATTCTTTACTGTATCTTGTAACAACGGAGCAAAGAAAGCAAAGTGTACTGTTTTGACAGCAGTTGACATAGTTTTACCTACCTGTCTTCCAGAACGATATACAATAAATCTATCTTGGCAATCTACATACTCTTTATTATATGGGAATAATTTATGATCTAAAAAAATCTCACTAAATTTACTAGGTGTATAAACACAGTCTGTGACCGTCTGCATGAAATTCTGTCTCTCTACAAGAATCTCTTTTGTTGGCTGAGGCATTATTTGTACTTTCTCCCCTCATACTCTTCATCTGGAATCCATACCCATCTTCCTTCAGCATCAGGTCTTATCTTTGACTTCTTTTTCTTAGCAAGAATTATTCTCAATATCTGCATTTGATTGGCTTGCATATAGATAAGCTTGGTTTTCTCTGGGCATTTAGGCATAGCCTTTATCTTCTCATCTAACTCAACAATTAAGGCAGATATGTCTTCTTCGTTTGGTAACTCCCATTCAGGTGTACCCCACAATGCTTTTATCAAATCACCGAAGCCCATCTAATCACTCTTCTGTGCTTTTATCTGTCTGAATATGTTTTCAATATCACCCTTCTTATTGAATTTCTGTTCTTCTGTAACTACAATTTTATTTGAAATCTCTCCTATAGTTGATATGATTTTTAATAATGTATTTACCTCTGACTTTGTATTTCTATCAGGTATATTTCCATCAAATTTTGATTCTGTTAATGCCATTAAAACATTCTCAAAGCTAAGCTTAGCTAACATATCTAACATTGTTTTAACATGAGCTGGATCTCTTGTATCTAATTCATTAATCATGGCAACAAAATCTTTTCTTATAGCACATAATGCACCTTTCTCATACTTAGGACATTTACCATTACCCCCTGCATCTATTGAACGGTATACACATTGGTCACATTCAGCAGGGATGTTTGCTGTCTTAAGATGTTTGGCTGAATTAAATGGGGAAAATGCTTTTCTTCCATCTAACTGAACTTTAGCACCATGTTTATCAAGAGGTTTTATCTTGAATATGTCTTCAGTCATATATAACAATAAACAATACGAGTATTTAAAGATTAAAGTTATCGTTTAAAATACCTAATTGTTCACACATTGGAAGGTATAGTAACGCCATAGGTGCTTTTAATAGTGCGTAATAATCTCCATCAAGTATGTCTTGTTTCTTTACATTAATTACTTCTAAAAAATCCTTGTGTATTTCACAAGCATGGTTAAGCATTGGTTTCATTTGTTTTCCCTTATCTCCAAAGTACATAACTTGTGTTGAACGGTTATTCCATACCTCACATTTCTTTGACATTGCTGCTGAAATCCACCCTGATGTATCGAGTGATCCAAATATGGGTGTAACATAATTCATAAACCTGCCTTTTGCTAACCCATGAAAATTTTGATTAGCAGGTAGTTTTCTTATTTGGTCTTCTGTTTCTGCCCTACCCCTTACTTCACCAAGGCACACATATGAGTTTGGTTCTAATTGTAATCTTGCTAAATGGTTTAGATAGTTTTCTTGTAAAACAGGCAATGTCCAATCTATCCCCATTTCTCGTTCCTTCTTATAATATTTTAAGGTCTCTTCCATTTTGTAAAACACATCAAACTGTGTAGCATAATCATAAGATTCTCTGTGTTTTTTTAATAATTCATAGTATCTTTCTGGTTCAGTTTTTGTCCCTGCAACAACAAATATATTCTCAAACTTATTTCTGAATTTAGTTATATTAGCATATGAGTATTTGAAAGAGAGCATAACATTTTTGACCTTACATTGTTCAAGTGCTTCCATATGAGCCTTGTTATTTCCATTAAAATATATCTTCAAAATTTAGCACCACATGATTTACAGGTTGAATACCCTTTACTATGACCATCGTTTTTACCCCATGTCCATTTATACCCTTCTTTCTTTTTACATTTAGGGCATGATTCTATAGGATAATTTCCACTTCCCCAATCAGCCATTATGGACATATCCTTGTTGAAGCATAGTATTGTTCGACACAATCTTCAACTGTTTCTTTAATTATGGGTGTCTCATAAAACACAATACCATATATCATAGTTGATAAAAATATTATAATAGGAATAATCCATATCCATTTTGTAAATATCATAGGATTCTCTTTCATCTATTCACCCACAATTTTATGACAAAGACACTCACATTTTAGAGGAGAGTCTTTTTGTTCTTTTCTACAATCAACGTGGTCGTGAGTTTTGCATTGAGGAGATATGTATCTAATAGTCATTTTAATTCTATGTCCCACTTAGAACGATTATCTTCGAAACAAAGTGAAGCATAAGGACACATACCATCACACATAAAACATTTTGTTCTTTCTGGTAAAGTACCATTTTCCATAGAGTCTTTCACTATTCTTGCTTTTGTAACCATGTCTGTTAATGTTTCCTCTATAGGTTTTAATTTAAAAGATAATATTTGTGGTCTATCATACTTGTCTTTTTCAATCTTATTAGATATGTAAATAACTGCACCAAATTCTGCATCAATTCCATAGCATTTTTTCAATAAGACTCTATATCTGTTAATTTGGTCAACGTGTGATTCGCTTGGTTTTGCATTATACTTGCTAAAGTAATCTATTGAACCAGTAGTTTTCTTATCACATATAACCCACTTACCATCAATCTCTAATAAATCATCTATACTACCATATATTATATCTAATTGCCTTGGATCTTCCTCTGGAATTTCCTTTGCTTCTTCATATGTTAACGCCTCATCTCTTACATAATCATATGCAAGAAACTTCTCATGATGTTCTGGTTCTGCTAACATTGAATTAGAGTGTACTATCTGTCCAAAATATAATGACTTCATATCTTCTGTTGATGAACGTTGTTCAGGTAAAACCTTTTTATAAATAACATTCCTCATACATGGTTTAATGACATCAGAAACATGAATAACACCCAACCTTTCTGTTTTAAGTGCCTCCATCTGTGAACGTCTGAACTCAAAATAAACTTGTGATTTTATATCATCTAACTTTAACATAGATATTATATGTATGATACCCTATATATACCTAACTAATAACTTCCAATGTTTGTACAATCGCAACCTTCTACATCACAAACTGTGTTTCCCTCATGATCTTTTTGAGAGTGTCCACATTCTGCACACGTTCCACTTGCTACTATTTTTATATCTGCCATTAATAACTCTCCTCTATGGTGAAATTAAAAGTTTGCGTTTGTTCTGATATGACACTTGATGAGTCTTTTAACTCTACTTCCCCTTCCCAAACACCTGCTTTAGCATTTGTGGCATCTGTAGCACTCAAAGCATATGTGACTACTCCGTTTGCTCTATCTGCAAAGCTTATAGTGCCATCTATTAATAGAGTTCCATCTGGTTTCCAAACCTTCCATTTACCTGAATTATATGTAACTGTATTTGATAGGTTTTTGGCTGTACCACTAGAGTCTTTAATAGTAATTTGAAGTGTAGCTCTACTACCTGCTTTCACTATGAAAGATGTGCCTCTGCCTGTCATGTTCATACTCATTAGCCTTCACCTTTTATAGAGCCGTCTCTCTTATAAGTTTTAACGTCTTTGTCTCTATCGTTTGTTTCTTCTTCTCCAGACCTGTGAATTCTAGTAGACCTTGATCTTTGAGGAGTCTTTGTACTTCTGTTTCTTCTGTTTATCTTCAAGGTTCTTGTTATTCTTACTAATCCATCTTGGAGGTTCTTAGCCAAAGATGTACCAATATTAACACTCTCACTCACTACTCTTAATAAGGTTCTAATCTTTTCTCTGAAGGTTTGGATTGATATTGATTCTATGATAACATATACTTTACCCATTGCTTCAAGGTCAGTACTAATTATACTTATTGTCTCATTAACCTTTGGCATGATATGTTTAAAGTTCTTAATCACTTCAGGTATGGATATGGATTCATTTATGATTCTGAATATTGCTCTTAATCTTCCAACTGTTTCTGATACTTGTATAGTGTTGTTGATAACTCTGAACAAACCTCTTACTGGTATGACCACCTCAGCATAGTTAATTGATTCTGATACCCTTCTCAAGATTGTTCTTATTCTTACTCTTGTTTCAGATATACTAACACTCTCATTCAATACTCTCTTTAATACTCTTAATTTTTCTCTGAAAGTCTGAACAGATACAGATTCATTAACTATTCTACCCAATCCTCTTAGTCTTATTATTGATTCAGATAATGATATTGAATTATTAATAATTCTAAATATGCCTCTCAATCTAATGATTGATTCAGATATACTTAATGAGTTATTGATAACTCTTAACATTCCTCTAACTCTTAATCTTGTTTCAGATACACTTACTGATTCTGCAATACGTCTTAACATGGCACTTAGGTGTATTTGAGTCTCTGCAATTTGGATTGATTCTGTAAATGCCCTTGTCCAACTCATTCTTAATGTCTCATTATATTGTATTGTTTCTGAAATAATTCTCTTTAATGCTCTGAGTTTTTCTCTGAATGTTTGTATGGAAACTGACTCATTAATCAATCTAGTCAATCCTCTTAATCGTATGATTGTTTCAGCATACTGTATTGTGTTGTTAATAACTCTAGTTAATACTCTTAATCTTATTATTCCTTCTGATACACTTAATGAACTGTTAATGATTCTGAATATACCTCTCAATCTTATGATAGATTCTGATGTTTGAATAGTGTTTGTAATAACTCTGGTTATGTCTCTTAGATATTTGACAGTTTCAGCATAGTTAATAGACTCAGCTATTACTTTAAACATTGATCTTAAGAATACTTTTCCTTCTGAGATGCTTTGAGTCTCTGCTTGGTGTTTTACTAAGACCATTAGTTTAATATATTCTTGACCTTGTTGGAACACCGATGATTGGAATATGGCTTGGAATATTCTCTTAGCACCAACATTAAGTGATTCATTAACACGTTTTATTCTACCACGTATAGTCTTTGTTGCAGTTGCAATTTCTAATGTTTCACCAATTAATCTGATTAGTATTCTACCTCTTGTTCTAAAGGTTTGGACAGATATACTCTCTGCAATTAATCTTCTTAATGCTCTTCTTGGTACAAGACCTGTGGCTATACTTAATGATTCACTAACAAGTCTCACCATCTCTCTTGCTCTTAATCTAAAGGTTTGAACTGATACTGACTCTGCTACTAATTTTCTTAATGTTTGTAATCTTACAAATCCAGTTGCAATTTCCAATGATTCTGATACTAATCTAATTAATCCTCTTGAACGTAGTCTAAAGGTTTGTACTGATACAGATTCACCCAAGTGTCTAATTAACTCTCTTGCAAAGTTCTTAGCTTCTGCGACCTGTATGGTTTCTGCAAACAACCTACTAACTGCCTTTCTAAATCCTTCTGATATACTAATACTCTCATTGTAAATCTTACCAAGTCCTCTAACCATTGCAATTTCATATCCTTGCTGGAATATATCTTGTTGGAAAGCACTTGATTGGAACACACCTAATCTTGTTCTTGCAACATTAACTGTCTCACTAATTATTCTTAATAACACTCTTGGTGCTACTCTAAATGTTTGAACAGATATGGATTCATTAACTCTTCTAAGTAATGTACGTGTCCATCTAAATGCATCTACAACACTTATACTTTCACTAACAATTCTTCCTATACCTCTGAGTCTTAGAACTGTTTCTGAAGCACTTATGCTTTCATTAACAATTCTTCTAACAGCACGTAGTCTTTCTCTGAAGGTTTGGATTGATATTGATTCAGATATATGACGTATTAATCCTCTTAAGAATACTTTATTCTCTGATACGCTTATTGATTCACCAAATATTCTACTAACTGCTCTTCTAAATGTTTCAGTTGATTGAACTGTGTTATTAATAACTCTGAACAATCCTCTAAGTCTTGTGATATTTTCTGCAACACTAATATTCTCAGAGTAGAATCTGATAAATCCACTAGCTGTGTATGATGAAGTTGTTAGTTGTATTGTGTTATTGATTACTCTACCTAAACCTCTAATCTTATTAACCTGTTCTGCATAGTTGATTGTTTCAGATATCACTCTCTTCAATCCTCTTAGTTTTTCTCTAAACGTTTGGACAGATATGGACTCGTTCTGAACTCTTAACATTGTCATTAGTTTGACAAGTGGTTCTGATATACTCTCTGATTCTGCAACTAATCTTAATATAGAACGCAATTTCACTATAGTTTCTGATGCCTGAACTGTCTCTGAGAATACTCTTCTTAAACTCATCAAGGTTACTCTTCCTTCTACCACGTTTTGTGTTTCGTTTACCAGTCTTATTCTTCCCATTAATTTCACATACTCTAAACCTTGTTGGAACACGTTTGTTTGGTATATAGACTGGAATATTCTCTTTGTAGTTGCTTCTACAGTTTCGTTTACACGCTTTACCCTACCTCTTATGGTATTGGATGCAGTTGATATTGATACAGATTCTGTTACACTCTTTGCTATAGATCTAAGTCTTTGTCTAAATGTTTGTATGGATATTGATTCAGATATTAATCTTGTTAATACTCTAGCAGGTGTAACAGCAGTTGAAACACTTATAGTATTATTAATAATTTTTCCGAATCCCATAGCTCTATTCTTTGCTTCTGATAGAGATATAGACTCATTGATCTTCTTCACTCTTCCTAATACCTTGGTTACTTCTGATGATGCACTACCAAATACATTGGTTTGGAATATGTCTCCTTGGAAGGCTGCCAATCCTACCGATACAGTCTCTGATATTTTTCTAATAATACCTCTTGATTTAATATGAGTTGATACTACACTAACTGCATTTGATACTATTCTTCTTAACCCTCTAACTTTAATTGGTGATTCTGATACACTTTCTGTTTCTGCTAAATGTCTAATAATTGCTCTGTACCTGAGAATACTTTCAGCGTTGTTTAATGACTCATTAAATGCCTTGATTAAACCACGTTTCTTTACTTCGGTATCTGCAATAGATGATGACTCTACAACATGATAAACTAATGCCCTTAGTTTAACTCTAAAGGTTTGAATAGATACTGACTCGTTTGCAAGTCTAATTAACTCTCTAGTTCTTACTTGTGTTTCTGCTATTGATAGTGATTCATTGATTACTTTCTTTACAGTTGTAGGAACGTCAAATACGTTATTTTGAAATATATTCTTTTGAAATACTACTGAACCCCATGCTTTTTGAAAAACATTGTTTTGGAATACGTTGTCTATTTGAAAGACTTGACCTACTTTAGCCAAGTTATGTCACTATGCTACTTCTGTCCACGTACTCGTAGTTGAATTCCACATATAGTGTTTACCATCAGATGTTGATTCCATGATAAATCCGTTAACTAAATTTGCGACTGGTGAAGCATCTGAAGAGTCGTTCTCACAATAACTTGCTGTTGTGAAGTAAGGTGATTTGTTTGTAGCTTCATGCCATGATCTAGCAGAGGAAGTATTTCTCATATTAATTGCTCTATGACCGTTTGAGTATGTAGCTGTTGCATCTTCTTGCCCCATTTCTACAGAGTTTGGAGTTGTGTAAGTACCTGATTCTCTATTATGAACTGCTCCTATAACATCATTCTCTTGGATTGTGACTCCACTATCTGATGAACCAATTACATATAATTGACAAGGACTTGATGAACCTAAACTGCCTGATGTCACTATATCACTAATATCCATACTACCAAAAGTGTATCTTGGTGTAGTGCTTGTTGATGTTCCATCCCAAACAGCGAATGTGATAGTATCTGTTGTTGTTCCTTGTCCTCTATATAATTGAAAACCTACATGATTAATTGTTTTTCCAATTAATGGATTACCTGATGTAATTTTATTACCAAATATTACTGGGTGTGGTTCAGTATAACTGTTCTGTGAAGCTTCCCAATGCATCACATCATTAAGAACCAAACTACCATATTCAGTTCCACCTACACTATCCATACTATAATGTGCTTTTAGACCTGTTTTATTACTTAATGATGAAACTAATTGTGGATCGCCTTCTGTAGCTTTTGTTGTAGCACCGTTGGTCAAACTAATATTATCTAAAACCCAACCAATGTTAGTTCCACCACCACCATCACCTCTACTTTCTGAATGTATATATTGTAAACCTGAAACATCTGAAACACTTACTGTTTTAGTTCCACCAACTTGATTACTTGACCTACCTGAATCAGTATAAACTTTCAATGAAGCTGTATTGCTTGATCTTGTAATTGAACAATAATATT
>VTLG01013961.1_pt1 | contig 60330 bp, 83 predicted proteins | sample 4694571 | NCBI WGS metagenome assembly VTLG01 (sample SAMN12604809, study PRJNA352737) | marine metagenome | biome: ENVO:00000447; feature: ENVO:00000209|ENVO:00000569|ENVO:01000036; material: ENVO:00002151; isolation source: viral sequences binned using virsorter ...
ATTAGATGCGTGGAGAGAAACACGTAAGTCTATCTGGAATACAACTGTTAAAATATTTACAGTTGCTACACTTACCTTTATAGCTGGTGCTGTGTGGATGACTTTTAATGGAGAATAAAGTATGAAATCTTTAATACTGTATACAGGTTTAGCTATACTTATTGTTTTTATGCTGATGATGGCTAAACAAGTATACGCTGAAGGTTGTGACAGTGCAACAAATGCTAACTGTATAGAGACTAATAGTAATACAAACTCTACTGTTAACTCTAATTTAACATCAGAGACTACAGTTAAGTCACCACCACCTTCAGCTATGTCACCTACTATTAATAATTCTAACTCAGACTTATGTACAGTAGGTGTATCAGGAGCAGTTCAAACACAGATACTGGGTATATCCGCAGGCACTACAACTAGAGATATGAACTGTGAAAGATTAAAAAATGCCAAGGTTCTATATGATATGGGAATGAAGGTTGCTGCTGTATCAGTACTCTGTCAAGACAAAAGAGTATTTGAAAGTATGATGAATGCAGGAACGCCTTGCCCATATGATGGACTTGTAGGTCAGCCTGCTAAAGAAGCATGGAATAACAATCCACATCTGATACCTGGAGCTAAGACAGGTAAGAAGGAAGAATGGAGTCAAGATGCTAAGAGTACAGCTACAGGTGCTAGTGCTGTTGGTGGGCTTTTGTTGGCCCTCCTACTGTTTCTCTGAGTTACTATACGGAAGAACAGACAACGTAGCTAAGTATATGCGTACTTGGGATATGACAAAGGTGCTTCCACCAGATGCAGGCTTAGAGGTGCAAGGTATATTTCATAAGTATACTATTACTAAAGAGTCAAGTGCAGATGCTACAGTTTCTATAGTTAATAAGAATGTTAATGGATCAGGCAATATATACGAAAGACATGACAACTGGGATCAACTACCTAGTAATACTAAGATAGGATTTGATGTTGTTACACCTTCTTTAGGTAAGCGTTGGGGTGAAGGTAGTATAGACGTAACAGGAGAAGCTACACTTAGTGATGTAATCGTAGCATACAATTATAGATTTGATCCTTGCTTTATACCTTTATCAGATCCTAGCTGCCCAGATTATGATAGTGCTTTGTATCAATACCTACTGGATAATAATTTAATAAACAATGAGCCTGACGTAAACGATCCTTTCTACGATGAGTGGGTACAGTTTCAGCTAGAACGTAAAGCAGAAGAACAAGAAGAAGAACAGGCTGAAAAAGAAAAGCAAGAAGAAGAAGAGCAAGAAGAGTTAAAGATGGAGAGAGCTTTATCTGTAGCAGGAGCAGCAGAACAAATAGCTAATCCAATGCAACAACTAGCTATGATGCAACAGTTAGCTTCTACAGGTACACTAGATAGCTACTACGGTGCAACCATAGAAGGTGGTACTTACGAAGATACAATAGAATTAAAAGACACAGAAATAAAAGATAACTACAAAGCATTAAGAAACCTAGCACAAGACAAACTACATAGAACAATAGTACGTTCTCAATATGACAGATAAAGGATAAAAAAATGGCAGCACCTATAATAGCAGCAGGAGTAGCAGCAATAGCTAAATATATAATAAAAAATGGTATGAAACTAGCCGTAAAAAAATACGGTGTGAAAGCAGCACAAGAGGGCCGTAAATTTGCAGATAAAATTACACCGACTAAAACAAAAACTGAACCAATAAAACAGCTTGGAGCGTTTAACAAAGCAACTCAAAAAAGTAAGCCAACTAGAATGCCAAAACAAAAAAATATGCAAGGGCCAAAAAATCCTAAAAGTATGGGGTTTTCTAAAGGTGGTAAAGTAACCAATGCAGATTACCGCAAAACTGGATTATTTAAATAGGAGATATTATGATAAAAAAATTAGCAACAATAACATTACTAATGTCAGCTACCTCTGCAATGGCAGTTGACTCGCCTATAACTGGTGTCGTAGAACCTAAGTGTTCTATATGGACAGAAACCAATGGTGTGTATGGACATCCACTTCCTTACAAACTAACTACAAAACCTTCTGATGGCGGTGTAAAAGCAATTATACGAGTAGATGTAGCACAGGCAGACTACTACAAAACAAAGTTTACACACCCTAACAGTTTTTCATCTAGTCCAACATTAAATGATGCAGTAGCTTGGACAGGTAGCACTGCAGTAAGTCAGGTAAGCGTAGCAGGTATGTCTGCCTATGAAGCGGCTAAAGTTACTTACAATAATACAACAGAGTTTAATATGACTTTAGCAGGTTCTACTTGGTTTACTGTAGAATCAGAAGCACAATATGGTAGTACTAAAGCACTGCCTGCAGGCAACTACACAGCTATGATCGTAGCGGAATGTATCGCCAAGTAGCTATACTACTAAGTTTTCTCTTTTGTACTACGTTAAATGCACATGAGATGACTCCTGCTTATCCTAAGTTAAAGCAGTCATACATAGACGGTGTATACGTAACAAAGATGAAACTGTTTAATAGGCGCAAAGAGATAGAGTATTATGCAATACAAGTCTTTACACACGATTGGAAACCTCTACCCTTTGCGTCAACATCCAGAATAATTAATATAGGGTTTAATAAAAGAAAGTTATTTGAAGTATATATTCGATCAAGAGATGTAGATAACGCTACTTACATATGTACTGAATCAAAGGTATTTAAGAACACTAATCAAGTTACACTCGTATCTTCTAAGATATGTTCTAAAATAAAACAGAACAAATGAAAACAGTAACACTTGTAATACTCGTATTATTTATATCAGGTTGTAGTATAGTAACAGCTTGGGCAGACTCAACATCTAACTCTTTGAGTCTATCACTACCTAACTCTAGCATGAGTTATCAAGCAGATAAGTTTAGAGCAGGTGAGTTAGACTGCAGTAACGCCATAGGATCTGCAACACAGTGGGAGTTTGGAGTTACAGGTATAATACAGGGTGGTACAGTATCAACTGACAATACTAAGACAGGTGATGTAGGTGTATACAGTAGAATAATAATACCACTAGGTAAAAGAGTTAAGTCAAGGATTGATTGTAATAGGTTGTACGAGTTAGAGTTACAGAAAAAAGAACTAGAAGTGTTGAAGTTACAACAAGAAATAAATCAACTAAGACAACTATCATTTGAGAATTAAGGTTTAGTATGGCAGAAGTAGAGATAGCAGGAGCGAAGATAAAAGGTGGCAGACTTATGTTACTTGTACCAATCGTTTCGGCACTTGGTGGCGGTCTGTGGGGTGGCTTTGAATTTTATAAAGACTACATGGACATGAAAGAAATTATCCAAGAGATAGACGTAAATACGATTACAGCCCAAAACACTTTAACACAGACTAAACTAGACGAGGCTATAGATTATACTCGTGATATAAAAAACAATCTACGTGAAGATATAATGACTGTAGAAAGTCATGTAGATAAGATACGTAACGAAGTTCAAAATGCTATTGATGAGATGAACCAGTTACAAAAAGATACACTAGCATCTATGCGAGAAGTAGAAGCATTGAACCGTGAAACAGAAAAAGATGTACGAGATACAATGCGAGAAACAGAAAGCCGTATAGAAGAAGCAATGACTAAACTTGAAGAGCGTTTAAGTATGCGACTACAAGAAGCACTAGATAATCCATTAGTAGGAAATTAAAAAGGAATTAAGTAATGATGCAGTTTAAAGGATTTAAACCTGAAGCAATGAAAAAAATTCAAGGCTCACTAGGCTTTCAAGGCTATGCGGAAGAGTTTGATAAATATCTGGAAGACAATCCTGATAAAAAAGCTATGATGGATATGTATGAACAAAAAGCTATAGAGATGGCAAAAGGTGGATATGTTAGTAAATATGCTACTGGTGGAGTAAGTGTTAAACCTGAAACTACTGGATCTGGCGAAACTGTTATTGCACAAAGTGAAACAGGTTTACCTTCTTATATAAATACAGATGCTGAAGGAAATACACTGCCTATTACAGATATGGTTGCTCAACAGGCGTATCAACCTGCATTACCTACAGGTACAGAAGTAAAAGCAGGGTTGAATGTAGTTCAAGATAGTCAACTATTAGATAAAGACACAGGCATAGGACAAGTAGGTACAGGTGTACAAACACCACAGGCTACTGCAGGTCAGGCAGACACTTCTACTATAGGTTATGTACGCCCTGAAGATGCTAATGTAGCTTTAGGAGCATATGGTAAAAGAGCAGTTGATATAGAATCTAAAAGACCTATTGCAGTAACTAGTGATGTATCTAAACAAGTAGAAGCACAAGAGGGTAAGTCTACTGTAGGTGACTTAGAAGCTGCTCAAGGAGAAATGATTAAGTTACAAAATCCTATGCAAAGAGAAATACAAGCAGGAGAATTAGTATCTGAATCTGCTAATGCACAAAAAGCAGCTAAATTTACAGAACAAATACAAGCTGCTGAAGCTACACCTAGTAAAAAAGCTACGGTAGCAGGACAACTAGAAGGTTTAATGTCACAGTTTGATGACGGTGCTAGACCACCTTGGGCTGCAGGAGCTATACGTGCAGCAGAACAACAGATGTTAGCTCGTGGTATGGGTGCATCTAGTATGGCAGGTCAGGCAATTATACAGGCAGCTATGGAAGCATCCTTACCTATAGCACAAATGGATGCTGCTACTGTAGCTAAGTTTGAACAACAAAATTTAAGTAACAAACAACAAAGAGCTATGCTTGCAGCAGAACAACGTGCTAAGTTTATGGGGCAAGAGTTTGACCAAAGTTTTCAAGCTAAAGTAGCTAATGCATCTAAAATTGGTGAGATAGCCAATATGAATTTTACAGCAGAACAACAGATTGCTTTAGAAAATAGTCGTGCTGCAAATACTATGGAGTTAAGTAACTTAAATAATAAACAAGCATTAGTATTAGCAGAAGCATCTGCACTAGCCAACATGGATCTATCTAATTTAAGTAATAGACAACAGGCACAAGTTCAAAATGCTAAAATGTTTTTAGATATGGATATGGCTAACCTGTCTAATCAACAATCAGCAAATATGTTTAAAGCACAACAAAGATTTAATGCTATCTTTAGTGATACTGCACAGACTAATGCAACTAGGCAGTTTAATGCTACAAGTAAAAATCAAACAGATCAATTTTTTGCAGGTTTAGATTCTCAAAGATTACAGTTTAATGCAGCAGCAAAAAATGCAACTTCACAATATAATGCAGGACAAGAGACTGCCGTGTCACAATTTAATGCGGAAGTACGTAATCAACGTGATCAGTTTAATGCTAACAATAGACTTGTTATTGATCAGGGTAATGCTCAATGGAGAAGACAGGTAGCTACTGCAAATACAGCTACTATAAACAGAGTAAATGAATTAAATGCAAGTTCATTATTAGGTATATCAAATAGTAATATGAATAATTTATGGCAACACTATTCAGATAATATGGAATACGCATGGAAAAGTACTGACAATGAAAGAGAAAGATTAACTGAATTAGCATTAGCTCAAATGCAAATAGAAGGAGATGCTGCTGCTGCAGAGGCATACTCTACTGCAACTACAGCCTCATCTTTTGGTAAGTTAATTAGTAACTTATTTATGGGCGGCTTTGTCGGTGGGGCAACAACAACATAAGGAAATAAATATGAGTGGTACAAACTATAGAGAAGCTGCACAGGCTTATTTAAACATAAAAGATTTAGATGAAGTAGAAATACCTAGTGAACCTACAACAGGATTGCTTTCTCGTACTAATAATAAAAGTATGTCTACTGATACTGATGAACCCATAGATAGAGTTACAAGATATGTACACGCAATACGCAAACAAAGGAATGAGATAAAAAATGGAAGAGCCTAATTTTACAGCACCGATTCCTGGTGAAGGATTGACAGCAGAACCTAAAGGAAGACCTTGGTTAAACCCACCTCAATATAATACTGTTGAAGAAGCATTAGAATACTATGTACCTAGAATAACTGAAGAAGATTTTGAGTCTGATCTTGTTGATACTATGGAACTGGGTGTGCCTTTAACTACTATAGCTAACGGTATGCAAGTAGCAGGCGTAATGCAAGGACTACATACAGTAGATGTTGGCCTACTATTAATCCCTGTAATTATGGAAATGTTAGCATACATTGGAGACAGAGCTAATGTTAAGTATGAAATGGGTACAAGTAAACCTAAACGAGATAAAGTAAGTTCTGCTAGATATGCTTTAGCATTAAAAAAATTAAAGGAAGAAGAAGGACAGGAAGAGGAGAAGGAAGAAGTTTCTATGGAAATGCCTGAACCTGAGACTGAACTCACTGGACTAATGGCAAGGAGAATATAATGGCAAGTTTTTTACAAGGTGTTCTTGGTGGGGTAGCAGAAGGATTAAACGAACAGTTTGATATGAAGCGTAAAGAAGATCGTGCTAACCGTATGTTAGAAAAAGAACTAACATTAAAAAGAGATTACGCTTTAGAGGATGAAAAAAGACAAGAAGAAAAATTAGCTAAAGAAAATATACAAGCTCTTAATGTATACTATAATCCTGCTAACGTAGATAGAATTGTAAAAGCAGGTAACATTGCTGTAAGCACAGCACTAGAAAGAGCTAAAGCAGATCCGTATACAAACCATAATAAATTTATTAATCCTGAATACATTCAAGCAGCAACTAATAGTAAAGTAAAATATGTAGGAGATAAAGGATGGGATGGTTGGGTTAAAGGATTAGGAAATCAAAAACTTCCTACTGTTACAAAAAGAAAAGCAGCTACTGGCCCACAACAACTATTTAAACCTCTTGCTGCACCATTAACAACCGATGATACAAATGTATCTGAGTATGATGAACTGTTAGTAATGGCTGAGTTAGATGAGATTAAATTTAGAGGAAAACCAGAACATGAAGAAGCTGTTAAAAGATTAACAGCCATTGAAAAAAAAGTAGCATTGAAAAACAAAACTGCTAGAGCAGAAAAAACATCTCCAATAAATACTTTAAGTAATGCAGCAAAAATTGTTAATTCTTATGTTGAAATGAATGACGTTGGGGGTGTCTACAATGAAGGATTAGATACTTTTTCTTATGATATAACTGAAGGTAATAAAAATAAATTTTATACAGCGTCACTTTATGGGAATGCTATAGTTAATGACAAAGCTATTAGGTTAGGTTATGAAAACTCAGAGATTGATAGTAGAAGGTTAGCAGATAACTACCAAAGCAGATTAAAAGAAATTGCTCAAAATACGTTTGCTAAGAATGTAACTGAGGGTCAAATAATTGATGGTGGAGAAAATGCCTCTTTTCAATTTACTAAAAGTGGAGAAGATATGCAAAAACGAATAGCTACAGGTAAAGTTCCTGAAGGTGCAGTTATATCTTATATGGCTCAAACTAAAGAAACAAAACAACCAGTAATACTATCTGTTGTTTATAGTCAGTTTGCAGATAAGTTTGAAGATTTAGAAAATAATTCGTATAGAATACAGCCTCATGCTTTTACAGACGTATCAAATTATAAATTTAATTAAGGAAATATAATATGGATCTTAGTTTTGGTGGTGAATTTTCCACAGGTAAAGAAGATAGTGAAGAAAACAAAGTACAGGAGACACCTGTCAATACAGAAAATATAAATCTTCCTACTCCAGAAACAGTTAAACCTAAATTGCCAGATGCAAATGCTTTGCCTTATGTTGATAACGTTTTACTTGAAGATGGTTTAGAAGAATATGTTGATGATCCTCAAGAAATAAATTTTAAAGTAGAAGAAGACTATGAGCCAGGATTTTTAAGATCTGTTGGAGGTGATCTAGGTGAGTTTGTTACTAGTGGAGAAATAATTACTGCTCCTTTTGAGGGTGTTACTCGTGCCATAGGTGAGCTTGCTGACACTGCTGCAAGTATTAATCAGTGGACTGAAGATAAAACAGGTGTGCAGTTTGTACCTTACGGAGATAAAATTTTTGGTGGTATAAAATACGTTACAGAAGAAATAGATGACTTAATTCAGGATTCAGAAACTGTAACTGGTGCTTTGACTAGTGGCATAACTCAGTTTGCTACAGGTATGGTTCTTACCAGAGGTATAGGAGGTAAAGTAGGTACAGTTAAAAGTGCCATGACTAGAGGTGCTATAACTGATGCTGCATTCTTTGATCCTGACTTAGAAGGTTTAGCTGAGTTGTCTGTTGCAACTGGTGGGATATTTGATAATGCAATTACTCAATCTCTTCTTAAAGGAGAAGATGATTCTGAGTTTACAAAACGTGCAAAGATGGCAACTGAAGGTTTAATAATAGGCGGTGCATTTGAAGGTGTATTAAAAGCATTTAGAAATGCTAAAGCCGTAAAGGAAGCTAAGACAGACATTGAAGTCAATGGAGAGTTATCTCCTGCTAAAGCAAAAGCAGTAGATGATTCAGTAGATGAGTTAGATCAATGGATGAAAATACAAAAGATTGGCCCAAGTATAGAAACTGTAGGTGAGGCTATGCAAGGCCCACCTAAACCACAAGGATTAGGAAGTAGAACTACGGATACACGTACTCCTATTGAAAAAGCTAGGGATGCAGGTGCTAAAGTAGAGACAACAAGTAAGGCTTCTAAAAATGTAGACAAAGAACAACTAAAAAAAGTACAAGATAAGAAAAAGAAAAAGTATGACATTGAAAGAGTTAAAGAAGCTAACGCAGAAGATGCTGCAGCTAAAAGAAAAGTAACTACTAAAGTAGCTGAAGAAAATAAAGTTCTACGAGATAGGATGATAAGAGAACTTGAAAACACTAAGGGAATTGTCATAAGTAGAACAGGAGATGATGGGTTAAAAGAAATAGATCCTGAACTTGCAAGAGCAGAAAGCAAAAAGCTAACAGAAAAACTAGCTAAACAGACAGAAGAACAAACAGAAAGAGCTAAGTTACAACAGGGTGGTAAACTTGATGAGGACCAACTCAATGCTATTGAAGCTATACGTGTAGCTACAGCACAAGATGGTATGTTCCAAGCTATGTTAAAGCCAGAAAGTTTAGATTCTATTGTGGCTATATCAGCAGACTTTCAAAAAACATTTGGCGTAACTATAGGTGGTGGTGGCAAAACTGTTATTGATGATTTATTTAAACTTACTGTAGATAAAAATCTTATTGGTGATGAAAGACTATTAGATGTACTTGCAAAACACCAGATGACATTTGAGGATTACATAATGACTATTGTAGGGTCTGGTTCTGAAGCAGGCAGACTTATGAATAAACTATCACAAATATCTAAAAACAATTTACATAAAACTGAATTTGAAAAACAAATAGATGCAGAAAGAAAAGCAACACAGGGCAGTATACGTAATTTAGTTTTACGTATAGAAAATATTAGACGTGGTGCATTGGTATCACAGGTAGCTACTGCTGCACGTAACCTATCTTCTGGTTTAATTCGTATGCCACTAGAGGGTGTTGCAAATATAATGGATGATGCACTGTACCATGCAGGACAGGGTAACTATGGTAAAGCAATAGGCATGATTAAACCAACTAACTGGAGAGGTAGCTTTACTGGTTTAAAGTTAATGACACGTAATCCTATAGCATCTAAACAGTTTACAGACTTGATACTAAGTCAGCCTGAGTTTGCATCTAATATGGATTTAATGTTTAATCAACTTAACGAAATGCGTAGACATGTAGGTCAGGGTAAGGGTGGTAAAATTGACAGTGTACTATCAGTTATGGAAAAAGCTGTTGATACTGTTAACATACCTAACAGAGCGCAAGAGTTTCTAGTTAGACGTGGTGCATTCTTAGGTGAGCTAGAACGTCTAGTTAAACGTGAGTGGGGAATAGATTTAATAGAGACACTCGACAAAGGTAAACTGCGTGACATGATAGCAAACAGTTCTTCAGTTAAACCTGCAGGTAAAAATGTACGTAGCTTTGCATCTCTTGTTGACTCAGCCACTAACAAGGCGTTAGATGTTACCTATGCAAAACAACCAGACCTAGCTGCATTTAGAAATCTATCTAGCTTTATAACTAACAATGGTTTAACTGCTATCATACCTTTTCCAAGGTTTATGTTTAACAGCATAGAACTTGTAGCTCAGTATGCAGGTGGTGCGTCTATACCTATGACACGTAAAATGATGAAGATGGTGGGTGGTAAGTCTCAACGTGCCATGACAGAAGCAGAACGTAAGTACGTGTCACGTAACATAACAGGGCTAGGTATTGTAGGTGCAGCATACATGTACAGATCAGATAAAACTTTAGCAGAAACAGACTCTGACTATAAACTATTAAAGTTTGGTAAACAGGTATTAGATACTAGCCCTATATTTCCTATGAGACAGTTTATGTGGATGGGAGAAGCTACTAAAAGATTAATGGATGGCACGTTTGATGATTGGTATGATCACCGTGAAGCCATACAGACATTTACTGGTAGTAACTTGCGTACAGGTAATGGCAATATGATGTTCGATGACATTGCTTCTATGATAGGATCTGAAGACTACTTAGCTCAGAGAGATATAGGTAAGACTGCAGGTAGAGCCATAGGTAACTATCTATCTACGTTTGCTGTTCCATTTGCACAGATAATAGATGCAGAGAGAGCCGCAGGTTTAATACCTACAACATTTCAAGACGTAGTAAACGAGCCAAGCATAGAGGGTAGCTCATTTATGGATGAACTAGCCAGACCATTTAAACAGAGAGGTTACAACCAAGAGGCACTGCTTACAGGTGCAGGCGTACTCAGTGAAAAGGTATATCCTGAACGAGAGTTTGTACTGAGTGATGACAAACGAAGATCACCTCTACAGATGGCTGGAAAAGTTACTCTAGGTTTAAATTTAGCTTCTGCTGATCCTGAGTATGGACAGTTTTATAAAAATCTAGGATACACAGATTTTAAACTGGGCAGTAAATCTAAAAGCCCTGCAGTACGTAGGTTTGAAAACAAAGAACTTCGTAAGTTTCTTATACCACTAGCAGAAGCAGGTGAAAATATAGCTGAAAACTTTGGTAAAGAGTTTGACAAAAAACCAATAGAAGAACAGAATAAAACAACACGTAACTCTTACATTAATGATAAACTTAAACTAATAATAGAAAAACAAATACGTAGTGCTAGAACTAAAATTAACAAAGCTAAGTTAGGTGTAGCTCCTCCTGAAACAAGGGTGTTACTAGAGTATAGCAAACTTAGTAGACAGGTAAGACGTACAGCTACGGCTCTATACTTTGATAAGTACGGTGACAACCCAGACTTTTCTGATATAAAAGATATGCAGAAGTTAATAGAGATAGGAAAGAGAGTTAGATAAACAAAAGGGGGCGTTAAGCCCCCTAAATGTTTCTACCTATTGTCTCCACTACCGTTTATCTTACCCCTATCAAACCTGCTTCTTAACTTCTTTTCATTAAGACTTGCTATCATAGCTAGTGGCATGTTTAGATCATTCGCTAGTGCTGCACAGTACCACAGTACATCTCCTATCTCACTAGCTATCTGTTCTTTCCAATCATTTGGTTGGTTCTCTATGCCATCACGCATAACCTTCTTAACCTTGTTAGCTACCTCACCTGCTTCTCCTGCTAGTCCTAGTGCAGGGTAAAGTATCTTGTGTTCAGGTGGATATACAGCAGTTTTTATTGCCGATCTTTGATAAGCATTAAAGTCAGACATGTTGTACTTCTCCTTTAGCCATTCTCTTACCTCTGTTTCTAGTTTTTTCATACTTAGTTACTCGCTTTAGATTCTCATACCATGCTTTATTAAATCCTCTGTTCCACTCTCTGTGTTGCATGGTGTCTCTGTGGAATGGATTACCTATACGACCACGTTTAAAATCTTCATAGCCCTTCTGAAATTGAACCTTCAGTGGGGCATCATATTTTCCAAGGCCACGTTCTTTTCTAGTCAAAGTCTTTTTCATGTTACACCTCCTATGGATTAGTTAATGTTATTAGTTCAGCTTCTGTGTATGGTACATGAAAGAACAACTCTCCTTGTAGTATCCTGCCGCCCCATGCTTCTTTAACTTCACATGTTTCTAACAAGTCACTACCTATTTTCCAAGCTGCTTTACCATCTCTACGTATAACATAAAAATTTAAGTATCTATCACCCTCATTAGTAAGTTTTAAGGCGTGTAACTTATTAATAAGTTTATGTTTACGATAAGGTATTCGTATCTCTTCCCATGTTGTATTCCAATCACCTGTCCACTGGTTCTTCATTTCTACTTCCGAATAGTGGGTAGTGTAATCTAAATAGCTAGTAATGTCAAACGAATAATCTTCTTTTGTACTTACAATGGTATGACCTAGATTTTTTAGGTAATTAATAATTACTTCTTTAGCCTTTGAATCATTACGATTGTATGACGATGGTCTAAACTTTCTATTAACTGCTCCTTGGATTGGTTGTAGCATATTACTTCTCCTTTTTAGATTTAGTTTTCTTTTTAGGTTTTTCGTTTTCTAATAGTGATTTTAACTCCTTTACTTTTCCTTCTTGAACTGCCTGCACACATAACACAATATGATTTAACAAGGCAAAATTTTGTCCTTCATCTTTGTGAAGAATAGTGTTTCCTAATTGTAATGTATTTACAACACCCATAATTTGTTTGTTGCTTTCATCTATTTTGTAATTATTTCCGTCTATATTAATATCCATTTATTTCTCCTATGCTGTTATGTCTACCATCTCACATACCTCTCCTGTACAAGCAAAGGTCTGAGATGACTTAGTAGTATCCTCTGCTTCAAACGATGACAATTTAGACCAGTCAATCTTGTTAGGCATAATGCTTTTTAATATCTCATAGTCTTTCTTATTGCAATCCTGATATGGTGCTTGCTGATAAGTATGATCAGAGTGTGGTAAAAATGACACACCACTCATCTCATCAAAGTTTTTATAAACAAATGCACCTACTTCCATCCACTCATTGTCACGAACTGTTATTGTAACAGAAGGTTTGTGTTCTGTCCAGTGCCTTTGGTAAATTAACCACATCTCTAACTGTTGTATTGCTGTCATGTCATTACGTGTGACAGACTTACGTGGTGAAGCAATTGGAAAGCTGAACACTGTCGTACTGTCAGGCTTCATAACACATGGCTCAAACGGTATGCCCTGAGACTTCATAAACTGTGTAAGAGGATCTTTGTTATCTCCACGTACAGTTCTTATATAGTGCAGTGAGTGTCTGGCGTGTATACCTGATGCAGAGTCTACTAACTGTGACACAGTGCCTGATGGCTTACAGCATGTAACTGCAGTACTCTGTTCAATGCCTAACCTCTTAGACCATACAGAGTTTACGTATACGGCATGTTGTTTAAGGCTCTCTAAGTCTCTAGCTAAGTTCTTGTTAGCTGATGTCATAATAGGATTGTCCATAACACCTGTAAGACTTACACCTAACAACCTTTCCTCTTCCGTGTTACGCTGCCATATCTTACGCAGATATGGAAACTTAGTGTATGTAGCCTGTATTGTACCCAGTATCGTAGCAGCCTCTACTTTATTCTTAATGTCTTTCAGTGTATCAGTTGCACGTACAACGACTTCAGTTAGATTGCAGAATTGATACGGCCTCAAGCTAATCTCTGAACATGGGTTTGTGCCGAACTCGTGGTCTGGATCACGTCTACCGCTACGCTCTGCTAATACTTTACATGCCTGTCTATTGAAGACACCACGTTCACCTGACTTACTTTCTACAAGTGCAAGCCACTCACGCATGAAAGTTTCTGAGTCAGGTTTTTCTGTATAACAGACAGAGTTGTTAGCTAACGCTCTGTGTCCTGCAGTCTCCCACCAGTTGCCTGACTTGGCGTGTCTCATTCTACCGTCTGATAGATTAGACAGTGAGATCATAGCTGACCTACGTACACCACCTACTACAACAATCTGTCCAATGTAACACATCAAGTCGTGACATTCTATTGATGATAGCTTTCTACCTGATGCAGATCTAAATGTATTTACACAGAAGTTAAACAGGTCAATCAGTGGTGCAGGGCCAGATGCTCTACCACCAAACGTCTTCAGCCTAGCTCCTGCAGGGCGTACCTGACTGACATCCCACTTAGGTATCTCTCCTGCCCAGAGTAGAGCAAGTACCTGTCTCAGTCCTTTAGCCCAACCCTCTTTGCTGTCCTTTACAACTACGGTAGTCTCACTCTCTGATAGCTCTGGTACTTCAGGTAGGTTCTGTATGTACTGGCGTTCAACGCTAAAGCCTACACCTGTACCACACAGTAGTATGTACATGGCTTCATCAAATGCTTTAGGATCATCTACTGGTAGGTAGCTACAGTTATAGCCTGCTGTGTTGTCACGGTTCAATGCAGCACCTGCTGTCATTAAGGCTCTCATGCTTGGCATGACACTAAGATTAAGTATGCTATCCTCTATAATTTTATATTCTGATTTAGTTATTACTATAGGCTTTACAATATTTTCCATGTATCTACGTACAGTTTCAGGCCATGTCTCTCTTCTATTCTCGTCTTCTAACCAACGAGCATACCGTGAGGTATGAATAAATGCTTGGTAGTCTGTGGGTAGGTAGTTGTTGCTCATTTAATTACTCCGTTGTTATTCGCATGGCTTTAATCTCCATGCCGTCTATGTCATACACAAATTCATGTACTGCTTCTTGCAGTTCTTCCTCTATCCTTCCATCGGTGGGCATTCTATATTCTTCCTCATCAATGTCAAGTGTTAGTAGTATCTTAGCTATCATTAGTAATCTCTGATTCTATAAGTCTGTCAAGATACCATCTTGCTTTCTTCAAATCTTCTACACCATTCTTATACTTATGTCTCCATATATACTTTAGTATGTTACCCTGTAGGTATTCTTTAAACCCTGTACCTAAAGCTGCACGTATGGCATCAATACATTCTATGCAGTTGTCTTGGTTGTAGTGTTCTGGCTTAGTTACCACATCATATTCTGGATTAATACTCATTACTTTTTACCTCCGAAGTTTACTTTAATTATAGTGCCGTCTGAACTAGCAACGGACTCCTTAATAACATCTTTTTTCTTTAACAGTTCTTTCTCTTCTATCACACTTTCAGCATAATCGCAAAGCATTTCTCTAAAATCTTCATTTATTTCCATCAATGGTAGTGACGATGCAACAAGAGATGAACACTGCATCAACTGTATGTAGTCAGATTTCTTCATTGTGTTTTCGTTATCGGTAATTATTTCCATGTCGATATACCCATCCCAGTCACCCTGTTGATTAAAGCATGGCTTCATTCTTAATATAAAATCGTTAACTCCGAAGTGTTCTACTTTTATAGTCATTACTTATCTCCTTATTATTTTTTTATATGGTAAATGTATGAGCGGTTTGTGTTTGTTCTTTCCTTTCTCTTGTATCCATTCGAGTGGCACGATCCTGTCGTGATATAAAAACTTATGTTTCTCACACCATCCTTGATACGTAGTCTTTGCACCCTTACTTAGCTTGTTTCTACTATTGTAAAACACAAAGCGTATATCTAACTTAGGGTGTTGCTTTTTTATTTCAATATGTTTGCGTCTATCAGCCTGAGTAAAGCGACCCTTACTTTCTATTATGATACCGTTAGGCAACACAAAGTCTGGAGTATACGTGCGGTACATGAGGTCTTCCCATTCAATTTTAATGGCCTCATACACCACAGGTATATCCAGTTCCTTGAGGTAGTCAGAGATCTTCATCTCTAACCCACTCCTGTACCCATGCTTTAGGGCAGCCTGAAAGCGTTTACCATTCACCCTACTACTTCTCCAATGTAAGACACAGTAGGGGGTGTCTTCTTACCTTGGTATACTTTGGATGGTAGATCTTTTATGTTATCCCAACAGGCATACCTATAGTCACAGAACTTGCATCCTTCTGGTAGTATTTTATTGCCTGATGCCTTGCCTCTGTACACTTCAGGGGCTGGTTCAAAGCAACGTTTAAACTCATTTGATTCGACAGTCTTGGCTGTCTCATTTAACTTGGTTACTTCTTTCTCTAAGTCTAAGCCTGTAGCAGCTACGTATTTAATCTGACCATTGGCCTTATTAACTACCCACCAACCACCAGTCTTTTTACCTGATGCCTTGATGTAACCTGCAAGCTGACCTACGTAGCCAAAGGAATCTCCATTAGCTAATGTATCATATGATTCAAACTTGTTTGTATATGACCAGTGTGATGCAGACTTTACGTCATCCAAAGCACCATCGACAACAAGATCGTAGCTTCCATTAACTGTAGTGTTATCAAGCTCCAAAGATACTGTGTCCGAATCTTCGTAAGCAACTCCTGCTTCTTTAAGTATTCCTTTAAACGCTGCCTCAACTATATCTCCTATTAACATGTTCATTACGAAGGTGGTAGGCTTGGGGAGTGCCTTCTCTGGATGGTTCTTCTCCCACCAGAGTTGGCATGTAGGTCTACCTATGTTTGACATACGCAGACGAAACTCTCCTCTCCTATTGCCCCCACCAAACTGCCGCTTCAACGCATCCTTGATGTCTTGAGCTACTTGTTCTATGGTTTCATCAGACATAGTTGTCTGTCCATTAGAAGCTCTATCAAGGTACTGATGAATTGGCAGTTCAGCAGGATGGTTCATTATACTAACTCAGCAGTATCAATATCAATGAACTCATTGACGGTATCGGTGTCTACCGACTGATGCTTCTGCATGTTCTCATTCCAAGCACCCATAATGTATTCATTATAGTTCGCTACCCAAGCTAAGAAACTAGCTAGGTTTTCCTGAGTGTCGCTGTCCATATCCAGTGTTTCGGATAGATCCAACTCAGCAGTAGGAAGATAGAATGAGTTACCATTTGGCAACTTACGTTCCTCTGTTCCTGCCTTGACATAATGCTGTACAGGTAGACGTTTCATTTTATTTAACTTGTTGAACACATCACCCATAGTCTTGAATGCATCACGGTTTTCTACCTCCCATATAAATGGGGTAGTCTCCACATCTACAGAGTTGCCGTTGGCATCGACAGGATTAACCAAGTCAACAGTACCAAACAATACACGAGTACGTTTGATCTGTCTAATTAAATCCTGCATCTTCTCAGGCAGAGATTTGAAGTCTTCGATGTACCCTGCAGGTTTACCACAGTTAAACTGTCCATCATTATCCTTCAGATCCATGTTGAGATTGTCTGCCATAATGGTCTTGACATACCTGTTAGGTGTGCTGTCAGTACCTTTAATAAAACGCTTGTACATAAACCTCTGTAGGAAGGGGCGAATAGCTACACTCTCAGCGTAGTATGTCTCACCCTCTGGTATCTCCAGTTTGTATGTACCACCACTGACTACCTCAACGTTAGTCATTTTACCTTTGATCTCTTCCTGACCCATTAAAGGTGTGTGATGTATGCGTAGTCTTGCAAGAGCATTCGTTTTCTCTTTAGTTGGCACAGCCAATGAACTCATGCCCATCGCCTTTGCCATTGCTTCATAATTACTTGTATCTAAATTTGTTATTTGATTCATGTTTATATTTCTCCTTTGTTAGAACTGTAGGTATATCATGCCACGTCTTTCGTGTCAAGCCAATTTTTACCTATTTTTGCTTCTAATAATAATGGTACATTAAAGTCTATATCCCACTTCTTATTTACTATATCAACCAGTACGTCATTAGTACGATTGATGATCCGTATTACTTTCTCCTTCTCACTAGGGTGTACGTCAATCACGATTGAATCGTGTACGGTATTAACGACACATGATTGTAGTTTGTTTGCCTGTAACATCTTGTCTATATAGATAAGAGATACTGGCACGATGTCTGCCGTAGCAAATGATTGCACAGGATAGTTCTTTACCTGAGTAAAGTATGTGATACTTCCATTCGCTCTACGTGTAGCCAAAGGAAATGCGAACTCACGACCTGATGGTGTGCGAACATTACCTGTCGTAATGACTTCCTTGGCGAGTCGTTTGTGCCATGCACCTATGCCTGAGTACTTAGTGGTAAACTGTTGATAGTATGCCGCTTCAGCAGGTGTACGACCAAAGCCTGACGCTCCATATAACGGTGCAAATGTATGTGCCTTTGCATCTTGGCGAGATATGCTTTGACCTGCGTCACTAATAACTTTAGCTGTGTAGCTATGCACATCGAAGCCTGTTGTCACCTCGTCTATTGCAGTCTTGTCCTGACTAAGGAATGCGGCAACTCTGAACTCTAGCTGTGCAAAGTCAGCCTCCATGATCTCACCCTCATCCCAACGAGATACAAATACTTTCTTCACAGGAAACGTACCACCTCTGGGCATGTTCTGCATGTTAGGATCAGCACCAGATAACCTGCCTGTGCCTGTCCTGTGTTGCAGTAGTCTTACGTGTAGCTTACCATCCTGTTTAACATGAGTAGCTATGCCCTCAACAAAGCTAGATAGATATGTATCTAGTGCTGACAGTCTACGTACTCGTTGTAGAAACAACTCTGCATCTCTCATGCCACGAGATCTAGCTACACCTTCTAGGTATACTAGGTTGTCCTTACTGGTACTGAACCCATTGGCACTGACCCACTTAGGATCTGGTGCATTGAACTTTAGACCTGCAACTTCTTTACTATCTTTGTAGAGAAACCCACTGGCTGAACACACAGGACACTTATTTGTATTCTTATGTGGTGTACCATTCTTACGTATCTTACGTATCTGTCCAGTGCCACTACACTCGTAGCATCTCTCAGCTTTCTGTTTATACAGCTTAGTAGTGAGCTTGCGTACATTGTCTAAGTGTTGCGTATTTGTCACACGTTCTTCATATGCATAAGACCATGTAGGTTTGTCATTGACCTTACGGCTGTATATAATCCACGACAACTGCTCTGGACTATTGAGATTGATAGGTCTGTCACCCATAAGTTTGTGTACTTGATCTTCTAATAGAGACTCTAGCTCTCTTTTCTCAGTCTCAAACTCTACACGTACTTGGTCTAATGCTTTCATGTCTACCTTGAAACCACGTTGGTATATACGTGCTAGGTGTACAGCTAATTGATTCGTAAGGCGTATGGTATTTACAAGTGTTCTACCTGTACCATAGGTATACTGCCTGTCCTGCTCTCTAAACAACTGTTGTGTTGCATGTAAGTCAGCACTCAAATACTTTGACAGTTCATCATGTGGTATCTCTGATACGTTTAGACCCTGCTTGAAATACTCCTTCAGAGTATTCTGCTTCTGTGTGTGTAACTGATAACGTTCAGCACAGGCTTCGAGAGACAGTGGTTCTTTCTGCCCTCGTTGTAATATGTATTCGCCTAGCATGGTATCAAACACCTCACCCTCATAGGTAAAGCCTGACTCCCAAAGCCACATCAAATCGTGTGCGGCATTGTGTGCGACAAGACGTGTAGTCAGGTCAAGTTTATCCTGTACTATCTGCCTACCGTTTTCAGTGGGGGGATGCTCAGTGTGGTCAAAAGTTATAATTTGCTCGTGTCCAGTACCATCTAGCATCCCCACCATGACCAATGTATTCTCTGGTTCAAATGGATCAAGGTGCATCTTGCCATTTCTTTTTACGACTGTATTCTCTACGTCAAGGATTGTTATCATGTTGGTGATTCCTTTTCTATTGTGTTGCTTTAAAAGCTCCTGTTAACCTTTCTACCTCATTGGGTACAGACTTGTCAAGACCCTTGAGTATTAAAGTTGCAGTATAGTTATCTAACTTAAACCACTCTGAGTTGTGTTCTTCAGCTAACTTGCCTGCTTCTATATGTGCCTGTGCCTCTGCTCTACGTCTGTCATAAAAAAACTCTTTGTGTATCAATACATAGTCTCTATGTGGGCTTGATGTCTGATAGCTATTTAATCTGTCCTCTGCGTCAACAGCCATACCTATCTTGACCCATCCATCCCATGCCTTATTTGCTATTACGTACACATCTCCTTCTTTAGGTTTGTTGTATAAATCTAAAACCTTTTTGTTAATATATTGTACTCTCGTTCTTAACATTGTCATGCTACATACCTCGCTGTTTTGTATTCTAATTCGCAATGGATAATACCATGCCAACCTGACAGTTTATTCTTAACTAGGTTCAGGTGACGCATAGTATCTTCTTCCTCTTGCCTTTCTACTGGTGGGTTCTTAGCTATCAGTATCATCAGGTCAGCTTCAGCCGCCTTACCTGTACGTGAGCCTTCCATCATGGCCTGATTGAGTACCACCTTATTCTCTGCATCAGCAGACAACTGTGACATATAGAATATAGCACAGCTATGTTGTTTAGCTATCTGCCTAGCGTGTATGGCATTAGCCTTGAGTGCTTCATCGGTTCTGGCAAAGCCTCCTGTCCTAGCAAACTTGTCACCCATGTCTAAGACTACGATGTCAGGCTTGTAGGATTTACAGACGCTCTCAACCCATGCCATGTCACGGTTACTTGCGTCATATATTTTAATGTTCTGTTTGACAGATGCGTATCTATCTCTAGCCTTGGCAGGGTCTTGCTTAATCTCCTGCATGGTCATGCCTGTAGCCGCAGTCAAATACCTAGCACCGACACGGTGAGAACCTTCCTCGTTACAGAGTATGATACACTTAGCACCTTGGTGTGCAAAACCATCAGGTGATGCTACCAGTGATGCATGAAATGATGTCTTACCTGTGTTAGGTCTAGCACCTATTTCAATCAGATGCCCATCGTTTACACCCTCTAACTTACGTGTCAGGGTAGGTATGTTAAATGTCCAACGTGCTTCGAGATCATTCTTTGATAGTAAAGTCTCAACGTCTATGTCATCCCACTGTATCTTTAGGTCTGGTGTAAAGTCATCAGCGTACTGTTCCAGTAGATTACGTAGAGGTTCGAGGCTAGTCTTGTCACCATTCACATAGTCAAAGCCTAAGTTAGCTATGTCCTCACCGACCACCTGTTGGAATAGCTTGGATAATACCTCTTGTGCTATGTCATTACCTAGTGGTGGCTTACTATTTATCTGTGTAAACAGGGTGCTGTATGCCTGCTTCTGTGCTGTAGTCATTGTCGGATTGTTCGACATGAATAGTGATTCTATCTCAGCAGGTGTAACTGTTCGTTCATACCTGTCCATTGCCGCATCGACTGCCTCTTTAATCTTGCGTACATCTTTGCTGAATAGTCTGTTAGGACACCTAGCTCCACGATGTTCATCGTAAAAGTCTTTGTCCATCAGGCTTCTTATTAAACTCAGTTCCATTCTCGTTCTCCTATGCGTGTTAAGTTATGTAGGTCATCAGGGTTTCTATATTTCAAGTCATCGTTTAGTCTCAGGACACGCACACTATCTACGTATCCTCTTAACTCCTTTGCAAATTGCAGTGTCTTAGGTAGGGCATCTGGGTCTAGAGCTATTACTGCCGTTGAAAACTGTGAGAGATACCTCTTGTGCGATTCCGATAGAGATGTACCCAACACTGCAACCCCTACATATACATGACTACCAATAACAGCGGCACTCACACAGTCTTCAACAACTACTGCGACACTACCACAGCCATGAACATATGGCAAGGCATTCTTTCCATAACGTTTCCATTTAGGCAATTTCTTACCCAAACTACGGCCTGTAGCATCAACAGTGTGACCATTATGCATCACTGGAAAGACAACTCTGTGTTCCTTCACGTCATACAACAGGCCAAGTTCTTCTGCATTCAATCCCCACTCGTCACAGTAGGGTGCAATCTTATCTGGATCTCTTACAATCCACTCTGGTTTTTCAAACATAGGTATGTTCTCTGTCTCAGTCACTGTCTTACCCAGAGACTTACGAATGTCATCACTCGATAAGTGTATACGTCTACCTCCTGATACAGTACACCCTGCTTTGTAACAGTTCCATACAATAGATCCCATATTGTTAGTGATAGTAAATGTCTTCTTACCATTACACTCAGGACAATCCATTCTTTTAGTATCACCATTTATAAGTGTTATATCATTTAGTATTTTATTAATATTCATTATGTATCACTTTCAATGTTACTCACTGTGTTCGATTGTACAGATACATTTCTACGTGTCAAGGCTTCATTTGCAGAAGTGTACGTATTTTTTAAATAGGGTTTCACAGATGCAACATTAGCATGGCCTGTCACTGACATAATATTAGGCAAAGGTACACCCTTATCTACCATTTGTACTACTCCTGTCCTTCGTAAGTCCATTAATCGTAGGCTCTCAGACAGCCCTGCTTTACGCATGACAGCTCTTCCGTTTTTCGAGAACCTTTGCATCGCATAAGGATAATACACGCCATGTACAGGCAGTATGTGAGGAGCTACGTACTCTTGAAAGCCAAAGTCTTCATGCTGATCCTGTAACATTGCCATCAGGTCATCTGATATGGGTAGAAATACCTCTGCTCTACGCTTACTCTGCTCCAGTGTCAGTAGTTTATTCTCAAAGTCTAGGTTAGACCAACGTAGAGTACGCATGTCTCCTATTCTCTGACACCATTCGTATGTCATCTGTATAATTAACCCAATGTTACGTGTCGTAAAGTCTGAGTATGCTACGTCAAGAAACTTGAGTACATCCTCGTGCTTCCAGACTACCTTGCGTTTGATCTCAGGCTTACGCTTGATACTGGTGAAGGGGTTCTGCATGGCATACTCCATCTCTATGGCATAGTTAAACACTCTAGATGCACAGGTAGCTACATGATTAGCAAAGCTGACACCACGCCTGACCCAATCCTCATATGCCCACTTAGCTTTCCTAGATGTAAAGCCTTTGAACTTATCCTTGCCTATCGAATCAGATACAACTCCAAGGAAATACTTGTAGTCACTCTTCGTTGTATCTCTAAGCATGTCATAGTCATTGGAATTGTAGTACAGTTTTATCAGATCATCTATACTTACAATTTTATTTCTACCATTTGTATTCATCTAGTTTACTCTCCAATAAATCTATCAGTGTTAACATCTCCTCTGCCTTATCTCGCACAGTAGGCCGTGACTTGCACACTGCGTCTGACTTTATGATGTCAGCTACACGCTTGATGCGTACAAGTATACGCTTTGTATCTTCCTTGGGTGATCTCCACTCCTCTGACGCCCACTTAGCCATCGTCTATCTCCTCCTCTATCTCAAAGTTTACAGTTCTCAATCCTTCAACTACCCCGACCATCAGCCAATCAAATGGACAGGTCTTTAGCCACTCATGTAGCTTCTCTTCATCAGTCATTAAGCATCTCCTCTTTTGGTAAGTATACATCTACATGACATTTGCACGTAGGGCAAGACAGGTTAGTAACCATAGACCATGTGTCATCTTCCTCGTCTATGTCGTGATCTCCACCCCATATTAATTTAGTATTACAATGCCAACAGTTCATTCAAGCATCTCCTCTATTATAGCCATAGCATAGCATATGTCATCCCACTCCTCATCGTTATGATCAATACCCTCTGGTATGCAATCCTCACGATAGGTGTGCAGGACTTCCCATATTCTATTCAACTCTTTAGTTCCCATGTTACCACTCCACCTCTGAACTAAACTGAAAGTCAAGTGCGGTATAAGGCAGGCGTTGATGCCAGTACTCTACCAGTTTAGCGAACTCATATATACCATGAACATGATTGTCCATTGCGATAATCTCATACTCACGCTCATCAGGCTTGATGTCTTCACGCTCCTTTGTTTCTGAGTTCCATCTAGTCGTTTCAAAAGATCTGATTGTTACTGTGTCTATATTTATATACATATGTTGCCCTCCTTATATAGCTAGTTGTTTAAACTGTGGACTATCTATCCACTTAGATACTTCTACTTCACGATTGAACATACTAATATTCCTCGTGTCATAGCCTGTGTTACGTAGGCTGAAACCGTTGCGCTCATCAGCCCATGAACTGTAGTTCGTGAATGCTGAGTACACTGCGTACTTGTTGTGACCTCGCACTGATGCTTCAGCACAGTACAATTCATACATCTTCTCAGCCTTCTGCTTAGAGCCTATCATGTCATCAAGCATAGCTTTGACCTCATCTACATAGACTCTCTGTTCAGCCCATGTCTGTAGCCTCTGAGCCTGCTCGTGAAAGCTACGCTGACTGTCTCTCAGTTGCATCTGGAACATGTCAAAGTCAAAGCCTGATGTATGCTTACGCTTCACCTTGTCATGCTCACCTGAGATACACCCATTGGTACAGAAGAAGTCTATCCATCCATGTAGACAGATGCTAGAGCATGAACTGTCCACACCATGTAATGAGATAACTCTCTGGCTTACCTCAGTCTCATGCTTATCTGTACGCACAAAGTTTTTAACTTTAGGCAGTACCATATCCATCATAGTCCACCCTCCATTACGTGCAACTCTCCACCTGACCTGTGCATCTTCTACTGCATCTTCGCCTAGTGTATCTACGATAGTTGTCATCACACCGTTGTAGTGTTCAGGGTGACTGACGCAAGTGAAGTCTTTGCCTACTACATTCAGGTACTCACCTGTCGTTGCATTAAGAACATACTTCTTATCATCTACCTTTGTATCCTCAAAGGCTATGTCAAAGTCTACTGTCTCTGGTATTGTAAAATCAAATGGCATTATGTATTCTCCTCATCATCTAGTTTCTCTTGTTGTTTTTCAAACACACCCCACTGCTTAGTCCAGTCATCTACTTTTTCTTCAGCTAGTTTCTGTAGCTCTGGGGTTGGCATACTAATTACTATTTTCATTTTGTTTCTCCTTGTTAATTAAATTCCATGCTTCTATGTTCTTTTGGCTTGCCCTGCCTTCTGAAATATCAGCTTCTCTATAGGCGTGTTCATACCCATCATAATTTTCTATTGTATCTCCTTCTTCATCATCTTCATCTATCTCCGCTCTAAAGACTGAGTAATATCCACAATCAAAACAACCATTTATGCTTCCGATTTCACCATCTCTGAAATCTTCTTGGTATGCGTTAGTAGAATTACACTCAGTACAACACCAATCTCCACTCATACTACTCATTTGTTTCCTCCTCTTCTAAACATTTTTTACACAACAAGCCTTCTTCGTGGGGTTCTAAGTCTTCAGGATAATCCCAACCACACCAAGAACATTCTTTATGCTCATCATAATAAAAGATTATGCTAGGCATTTTATCTCCTAGTTTTTTGTCCTTGATCTCAAGTAACTCATCGGCAGAGAGGGTGTCAGCAAATGCCCAATTAGTATGCCCATATTCGCTATTGCAAATATCATCTATCTGCTCTGTTATATCTCTACTCATTTTGTTTCCTCCTCATTAATTAAATTCCATAGTTCTTCTGCGAACTCTTTGCGACCTTCAAGTATCCCATCGTCAAAGCTATCCACATGTCCTATGTCATCTTTGTATTGAGAGTATGCTTGGAGTTCACCTTCTATGGCATTGTTTATTTTCTCTATTAGTGTCGTTGTCTTCAGTGTTTCGTTGATATAGTCTTTATTCATTTCTTTAACTCCTCTAATTTATGAAAGACTCTTTTAAGACTTTCTCTTGCTAGTCCTGCCTGTTCGTAGGCAAGTTTTAAATTGCTCTCATCTATCGCTGAAACTCTAGGCTTGATAGCGACTACCTCACCCTCATCATCATGCACAAACTCATGCGAACTTGTTGCAATCTGTACGTTGTTAATCGCACCGACTTTATGTGCATTAAGGAACTCAAGTAACTCAGCCTTGCTTGTAGGAACTTCCTGTGTTTGCCATAGGTTTAGATCTCTTCGTGCTTCAGCCTGAGTACCTCTCCAATTACCTTCACTGTCTGTATATAGTCTCATATCATATCCTTCATTGTTGGTTAACGCTTGGCAACTGTGCCTTGCTTATATAGTTGTATCACAATCCTTTGGCACTGTCAAACTCTTTTACTTCGTATGTAGCTAATGGTCTACGTGTGTCAGTTTTACCACAGTACACAGGGTAGATAGCTATGAATAGCCTACCACTCACACCTCTCCACATATTCATATCACAGTGTTCACCCATGCTTATCCATTCATCCTCTGGGTACTCCCATATTATATCTACATCACCATCATTCTGTGGTTGATTAGGATAACTCATGTTTACTCTCCACATTTAATCCATACTCACTTAGATCTGGTGACCCTAACGGCTTTGTCACCAAGTCATCTTTGTATATGCCCTCTTGTAACCACTCAGGCATAGCCCTGTTCTTATTCCAACGTGCAAAGGACATCTTGTCACGTTTGTAGAACTGTCGATAGGCTTTGATAGGCCAATCCTCATCTGTCTTGAGATCATCGTGACCTGAGAAACACTGAGGGTGTGGTGTCTTTCTACCCTGTGGTATATATACAACGCCTTCGTGAAGAGAGTCATAGTGTTTTGCACAGCCATGTTTCTTGCCATACCTGTGTGTATACTCATCGAGCATGGCATCATACAGTAGCCAAGCATATCGGTAGTTAGCATTAGTCTCCATAGCCCACAGAGTACATGGATGCTTCTGATGCACAGGCTTGTACAGCCCACGCCTTTCCGCATACTCTGGCCTGTGATGCCACAGTGCAGTGCATAACATCTGTGCTTCTTCGAGTGGCATCTTCACTACGTGTTGGTCACACAGTGACTGTGCTATGTCTTTAGGGTCGTGATATAATATAAATCTATTCATGTCATTACCTTTCCTATATATCTAAATCTTGAAGTTCTAAATTAAGATGATCTGCTATCAAAACTCTCGTTTCTGTGTAGCAATCATCACACAATAAAATATTTGCAAAGGTCATTTGCCAGTCTTCAGGGAAGTCACAAGTTGCTTCACATTTTACACATTTTTTCATCATTGTATCCTTAATGGTGCTTCGTGAATGTTTTCCATCCCAACATAATCGTTGGAAGGGTACTCTTTGTTGTAGAGAAACTCTACGTTACTGTCTGGGTGCTGACGCATTACTAATTCCATAGCAAAGATCGTAGCGGATTCCCAGTCCTGTACGGCAGGATAAGTGTCATCTAATCTGACGACACTCTCCACGCCATCAATGGCAACGCCTATTTCATATGCCATTACTGCCATACTTATGCAACTTCTTTCCATACGATTTCCATGCCATCAGTTAACACTTTGGTCAACTCATCATCAGCTTTCTTAGCTTCAGCTTCATGGTACTCCTTACGAGCATTTAACTCGTCAGTCAGCTTTTGTACTCTGGTACGTACAATACGTTTCTTGGCAAGCAAGCCTAAAGATTGTAACACTTGTACTCTGTACTGAATACGATAGTAATATTCATTAAGCATATGAGCAATCTCTTTTATAGACATAGTAGAATAGTTCTCAATAATAACCTCATCTTGTGGGTAGTAATTGTATGTGAAAGCTTTAGCTCTGCCAAAGTGTACTACGTGTCTTGCATATAGTGATGGGTTAGTTTCTTTGATAGGTGTTGGTATAGTCATAGTTTGGTTCTCCTTTGTTACTATGGTTTCTGATGGGGTTCTTCTTGATTTAAATACTACAGTCATATTAGGCTCTCCTCTGGTTTGCCTGTTTCATTTTACGCAGTTTCCTACGCTCACGCTTCCACTCATCTGAGTGCTTCTTAGTCTGTCCAATGTTGGACACTCTAATTTTTATTGTCTTTTCAAGATTCATTCTCTCGTAGCGCATTTCTATTATCCTCCTTGCGGTTACGTTTAGCCTTGCCACCCTTCTTAGGTGGTATGACCTTGGGTGACTTACGTTCCTGTAGCATAGCCTTTGCCACTGGGTTACGGTGTACTATCGTTTTACGTTTCATCACAATCTCCATTTGTTTACTATATACCTATTATAGTTAAAGGTTTCACTTTGTATTACCTTTAATATAATAGTATAATAGTATATGTCAAGCTATCCCATGCATCTCTCTCCAAGCTACCCAAGTGATAGCCTGAACATGAAATGCTTTGTACTTTGTGCCTAGCTTCTTATTGATAGCCTTGGCAGTAAATACATAAGCATCAGCGATTACCTTGTACTCACGTACTCCTACATTGGACTTGGCATCTGTCAAAGTATGCCTCTTGCCATAGTAGATGTTCTTTGCGTGTCCATCAACTACACAGGTATCTTCACCCATTATGCAACCATAAAATGGTACAATCTTTTGCCCATTTAACAGAGACTTAACTTGTCCGATGTCGGACAGTCCAAGTATAAGCAAAGCCTTACGCTTGTTGGGATTGTATGTACACACTTTTACTCGCCACATATTTGCGTAAGGATTGTCCACATAGGCTTCACACATATTACGTGCATCTACTTTGTTACGTTCCCAGTTGTTGTTAGGTGACAAAGCTGATGCGACACCGACAACTTTCCATAGAGGAAGACCTGTGTCTTTAGCGATCTGATTACAGTCACGCTTGGCACGTTTGTACCATGCTACACCATTACGTATAGTCTCAGGTGATGCTCTGTTGAACATCTTCATTATGTTGTTAGTCATAGTTCACTCCATTCTTCAGGTGTAATACCAGTCTTGATAAATTCACGATCATCAGCATTTAGATGTGGCATAGCTTCCTGTATAGGTTTACCGTCACGCCACTGTATTATCTGCCAGTTAGTGACAGGTATTTCACGAGTTGTGATGTTACCAGTAAGCATTGATTGTTTAGCTATTCGCATTTTAACTCCATTTAATTTGTCCAACGTTGGACGTTTCATTTATCTTACTACATATACATATAATAAAATAGTATTCGTAAAACACTCATACTATTTATATTATTGTATATAGTAGAGTTGTCAAGCCTTCATTCTCAACCATAGGCATTATCATCTTTATGAGCTACAAATTTACCATAGGTAATTCTACCTTCCCCACCATCGTTTATGTGGTCGTGCATTGCAATCTCTGATTCATAAGCATCCTCGGTGTAAGCAAGGTCTACGTACACCTTGGTTTCCTCACCATACCGAAATAATTCAGTTTTTTGTAGTATTGTCATGATCCAATCCTTTCGCAACTGTACAAGTATCCGTCTATCTCATACTCATGGTAGATAGTATCTACTGAGTGAGGGAATGTGAGGTAGCAGGCAGTGAAGAACACTGCCATGCATACCACTGCTATGAAGAAGCAGGTTATCTGTTCACGCTCAAGCATTAGATTTGCTCACTGTTTTCCAACCTGAATCCACTTTAAAACTACCCATTGGAACAACTTTAGTTGTATTATTCTCATGGTTAATCTTAACCAACTCAATCAACTCAAGAGGGTCAATGTCGTTGGCTAGACAAGTCTTCATGATCTCTTTGGCTAGATCATACTTCGTAGTTGGCAGTTGAGTTTGTCCAACGTTGGACTGTTCAACTTCGTTGGAAGTAGCTTCGCTAGGTGATACAGCTTCGCTGACTTTATCCTCAGTTGAAAGCGTAGCTTTGTTTGCTTTACTCATTGCTAATTGCAATGCAGTGAGTGATGTATAACCCTTTTTGCTTTTAGCAATAAAGGCTTGGCAATCTTTCAGATTGTTATAGAACCACTTAGCTTCAGCTAATCTTCTACGATCAATTTTATTGATACCACACTTTACCTTGGTACTATTACCAAGTTCAATCTGATGCATCAGGTGTCCTAATCTGACCCATAAACCTTTAGGTTGCTTGTCTGAGCCATTGAACTGAGATACATTTACAATGTCTCTCTTGAACTGATTCGCATCCTTACGATCTCTGCTTTGCAGTTCCTTTGCAATAGCTTGACCTTCGGTTTCAAGAGTACCAAGTTGTTTTGTAGAATTTTCCATTGTTTTATCTTTCTATCTATTGTTGTTTATATAAGAGAATATTTAAGATCTCTCACATAAATATGAGATCCTTAAATATTATCTTTATAAACTATTAACAATAGCTAGAGTTGTCAAGTTGCCTCGTTATGTGGCACGGTGTCGCACCATCCTTGCATGACACTGTGTGATGTCATCTGCCACCTTCTCGGTGGGGATAGGGTAAAATAAGCATCGACTTTGCAACACACTCTTAGTGTGGCTATTTTGTCACAGTAAACATACCATAGTATGGCAACTGATTGCATATCACTTGTCACTCTCAACTAAGTAGTTGAATTTGTTGCATTATTCTAAGAGAATACAGCTATTGAGCCACTTATCATGCATATTTGGGCGAAGAAAGCGCATAATCCACACGATAAGCAACAGGGTAGGCCAGGGCCAGTAGGGGGTAGTACGTTAGTATATACACATATCTACACAGATCAGGAAAATAGGGTGTTAACCACAATGTATATAGTCGTATACACAAGGAGCTTGGATAGATTTGTGATCACAAAAGATGACATATTTACACTTTATTTGAACATAATATATTTTAGGGGTTGACACGGTTCTGTAAATGTGTAAAACTAAGTATAACACAACACAACACTTAAAGTGATACACTAAACTACTAAATAGTTATAAATAAATAACACTTATATGTAACATTTTAAATGGTATTACAAAAAAGATAAGAATACACTTTAAATGTAACACTTTAAATGCCACCCCTCTATGATATTCCGTATAAATAATATATTCGTAATATATAAATTAGGTGTTGACAATGGCACAAAAATCAGTAAAACTATATACAGACAAAGTTTTAGAAACTTTCTATGACCAATTACTAAACGGTAATGTAGATAACTTACATATACCGCATAGTGATGTTTTTTACGTAAGAGCAGCTTGCGAAGCGAGATACGGTAGAACGTTTACTCTTAAACACGTAGAAGATGCAATGAGAGCAGAAGGATGGAAGGAGCAATCTTATAGTGACCCGAACTACAACGACAAAAAAGAAGAAGTCAAAAGTAAATGAAGCAGGTAACTATACGAAACCTGCCATGCGTAAACGAATATTTAGTAGAATTAAAGCAGGTAGTAAGGGTGGTAAACCAGGTCAATGGTCTGCACGTAAAGCTCAAATGCTAGCTAAAGCATATAAAGCTGCAGGTGGAGGATACAAGTAAATGCAAGGTAAACAAACTAATAAAATAAAAAAAGTTATAAAGGGTTTAACCAAGGCATCTAAGTCTCATGCCAAACAAGCGAAAACATTAAAGTCTGTAATTACTAAAGGCAAAAGAAAAAGATAAATGCCTTACCTACAAAGTAACATCCCATACTTCAAGGCATGGGTAAGAAGAGAATATACATGTAATTTTGAACGCTATCACGGTGAGTTTCTACATTGCATGGTAATAGCTGTAACAACTATGCCAAATAGATCACTCAGCTTTCAAGTTATATTTACAGGTTGCGAGAGTGACGATGAAGATGAACCTAACGTACACGGTGGAGCAATGTGGGCGAGAATGCCTATTACTGCACTCGTAGGTGACACACCAGTAGAAGAGTGGGCCGAAGAGTTGCCTGCATACGCAGCGCAGCCTTGGGATTGTATGTCACATGATCACTCAGTCTACGTGTTAAACAGAGCGACACCTGCACCTTGGATTGCTAAAGTAGATGGTGAGTTCTATCCTGCTAAATACTATTTCACTGTAGACTATACAGGATCAGAGATAGCAGATGACCCTGCACAACATAAACAGAGCCACGTATTAGAGCTAGTAGATGCAGGTAGCTACACAGGAAACATTGTAGCATTACCAAATAATAGAGTGAGAGTCACACATCCTGCGTGGTTTGAGACTGGAGAAGGTGCGCCAGACTTTAAACCTAGTCAGAGAGTGTTTCATTCTAAAGATGACTTAGAATACGTATGGGATACAGGTAGAGTATTTAATAATATGTACAACGAGGAATAACTATATGAAAAAACCTCAGAAGTCTCTAGCTAAATGGACTCGACAAAATTGGAGAACGAAATCAGGTAAGCCTTCCGCTAAAACTGGGGAAAGATACTTGCCTGAAAGTGCTATTAAGTCTTTGTCTAGTTCTGAGTATGCAGCGACTACTCGTAAAAAACGAGAAGATACAGCTAAAGGCAAACAGTTTAGTAGACAGCCTAAAAATATAGGCAAAAAAACTAGTAAGTTTAGGAGATAACAATGAGCATAGACTATAGAGGTGAAAAGTTTTCAGGATATAGTAAACCTAAACGAACACCTAATCATCCTAAAAAGTCACATGCGGTGTTAGTTAAAGATGGATCAAAAGTTAAACTCATAAGGTTTGGGGAAAAGGGTGCAAGCACCGCAGGTAAACCTAAAGCAGGTGAGTCAGCACGAATGAAAGCAAAACGTAAAAGTTTTAAAGCAAGGCATGGAAAAAATATAGCTAAAGGTAAGATGAGTGCTGCTTACTGGGCTAATAAGGTTAAATGGTAAAAAGGAACATATATTATGGTAGCAAGAGCATTAACAGGAGCAGCTAAAGCAATCGCTAAAAGAAAAGCTATAGCTAAAAATAAAGAGAAAGCCGCAGCAAAAGCAAAAGCAGCGGAAACTACAGTTAAAAAACCAGATTTAATGACAAGTGAAAAAGCTAAAAAAATGGTAAGCACTAAGGGTGGCTATAAAACTAAAGCAAAAAGAGCAGCCGCTAAAACTAAAGGTAGACAAACTGAATTTGAAAGAGGCACAGCAGCTACAGCAAAAAGAGGTTCTATAGCGAAGTCACCAATAGGCTTTAATAAAATTAAAACAGCTAAAGAATTTACAAAAGCAAATAATAGACTACGTGCTTTAGGCAATAGAGTAGGCCCATTAAGTAAAGCTGAACAAGCAGAAGTTAAAAGACTTAAAAAGTTAGTTGCCGATTACGAAAGAATGAAAAAAGCAGAAACTAGAACAAGTAGAAAAACCCAAGTACTTGCTGCAGACAAAAGAAGAAAAAACAAATCTAAAATAACATTAGCTGCCGACTTTAAACCAAAGTAAAATAATGTACCTTGCCATTATACTTTACTGTGCAATACCTACAGATGCTACTTCATGTGATGTAATGGTACGAAAAAATTATTTGTTTCAGTCAGAAATACAATGTGAAGAACAAATAATACCTATGGCAAAAGGCTTACTGACTACAGGCCACTATGTAAAAGCTAAATGTTTTGCATTTAATCCTTATGGAGAAGAAGCATGATTAAATATAAATGGATTTGGATAGGTTTAATAATTGCAATACTAGTAGGTATAATGGTATATGGAACTAAAGTACAAATGTGTACACCTCCCTGTATCTAAATGAGTAAACAACTTACCGCACAACAAAAGTCTACTATGACTTGGCGGTGGACTGCATTAATAATATATCTATTAATATGTTTTTATGACTTTATGTTTGTACCTATATGGTACGGAATTAATAGACCAGACATATCACAGTTTATGGATATTATAAATTCTACTACTGAGCCAATGGTTCAAATGGAACTGATGAAAAAGTTAACAGGGCAACATAATCCTTTTACTCTTATGGGTGGTGGATTGTTTCATCTAGCATTTGGGGCTATACTTACTGGATCAGCCTTTGCTAAACACGAGGAATAGTAATGTCAAAAAAACTACAAGCAGATAGCAAGTATGCAGTAGCTGACACAGATGGTGATGGCATTATTACTGATGAAGAGCTAGATCGCCATGAACGATGGATACGCCTAGAAAACGAAGACAAGATGATGGATACACAACGTACTATGGCTTGGTTAGCTATGGGTACAACCATCGTAACGATTATATTATTACTTACACCTATTATTAATGTAGAACGTATGGAGTCTGCATCAGGATTTCTTAATACATTTCTTGTAGCACAGATGGGTGTCGTACTAGGCTTTATGGGTGCGACTGCATTAACTAAAACAAAAGCTAAAGAGTAGGATACAACATGGGAATAAAACAAGATTTAAAAGACCCTAGAGAAGGGGGTCTATCTGCTAAAGAATTTGAAAAAGAACATGGCATGTCTAAATCAAAAGTTAAAAAAATATCTCCTAGAACAACAAAAGGTATGAAACGTGGAGGCTACGTTAAAGCAGGTGCTTCGTATAAAGGTTAAATAAAATTGCATAACAGGGTTGCAATATTGTCTCTTTTATGTTATAACTAGATATGTTATAACTCTATTGTCAGTCAGAAATACTGACATATGTATATATGGAGTTATATAATGTTTAGAAAAATATTACAAAAATATCAAAATTATATGATAAATAGGTCTGCATACTATACCTTAATGGGTATGACAGAGAGAGAACTACGAGACTTAGGAATATCTCGTGGTGAAATAAGAAGACTAACAGGATTCGGAGGATAACAATATGAAAAAATTATTTCTTGCAGGTGCTATCGTTACATTAACAGCGATGTCAGCACAGGCTGAAGGAGTGATCAGGAGCGGCATTATGTCGATGCTTAAACCTGATGCGTCTGTTGAATATGGTTTTAAAACTAAAAAGTGGTCAGGTGATGTAGGTGTAACAGCAAGCATTTCAAGACTATCAGTTAGACCTGCAATAGATTGGGGCTATGCAAGCGGAGATTCTTTTAGTATTTCTGGTGCATCTGTCAAGAGTACTATGGCTATAAGTAATAACTTATCTGCTTACTCAGAACTATCTTTAGACAGCGACTTTAAATATAACGATATATCAGTCGGTGTGTCTATATCATTTAAATAGGAGAGTTAATTATGGATTGGATTACTGGAAGACTTAAAGAACCTACGACATATTTAGCAATTGCTCTAGCAGGCGTAGGACTAGGTATTTTGTTTACTATGCCTATACTAACATGGGCAGGAATTATAGGCGGTATCTTCGGTATCGTACTTAAAGAAAAAGGTGGGGCAGAATGATGCCCTACCTTAATCGTGTATTACGTGCAATACTCGCTATGCCTTGTAATTGTTGCGATAAATGTAAGTGTGGTAGATAATGTTTGGTGTATTAAAAAGTATTGTTGGCCCAGTTGCAGGATTAGCAAGTTCTTACATAGAGGGTAAAACTGCAATACAAAAAGCTAAGGCTACTAAAGATCTCAAGATTGCTACAGGTGAAATAGACTGGGATATAGAAGCAATGAAAGCGACACAAAGCTCGTGGAAAGACGAATGGCTAACACTTTTGCTAAGTGGCCCATTTATTTTATCGTTTTGTGGAGATTGGGGTCGTGAAATGGCAGCAGCAGGTTTTGCTGCATTGGCAGAAGCACCATCATGGTACAGCTATTCTCTTGGCGTTGTTATAGCTGCATCATTTGGTATACGATCAGCAACTAAATTTTTTGGAGGAAAGAAATAATGGCAGATCCAGCTTGGTTAAAAAGCTTAAAAAAAGAAGCTAAAGAAAAAGGATTAGATTTTAAAGATCTACTAGTTAAATACATGCCTAAACCCAAAGGCACAGATAAAAGAAAAACACCTGTTAGAAAAGCAGCTAAAGGTGGTATGATGAAAAAGAAAGGTTATGCTAAAGGCGGCATGATGAAGAAAAAAGGTTACGCTGCAGGTGGATTAAAGAAAACTAAACCTACTCAAAAAGGATTAAAAAAACTACCTTCAGGAGTTCGTAATAAAATGGGTTATATGGCTAAAGGTGGTATGACTAAAAAGAAAAAAGGTTACGCTAAAGGTGGTGTAGCTAGAAAGAAAAAATGAAGACTAACTACAGCACGTGCTTAAAAATAATACTTGAAAACGAAGGTGGTTTTGTAAATCATCCTAAAGATCCAGGTGGAATTACAAATCATGGTGTCACTAAAAAAGTCTATGATAAGTGGATAGGCAGAGAGACTACGGCTTCAGAAATGCGTGACTTGACGCATGAAGACGTAGCTCCTATCTACAAAAAGAATTATTGGAATAGAGCAAAATGTGATCAACTTCCTAGTGGGGTTGATCTTTGTGTATTTGACTGGGCTGTTAATTCAGGTGTATCACGATCCGCTAAAGCATTGCAACGTATAGTCGGTGTAGAGCAGGATGGGGGTATAGGCCCAATGACTTTACAGGCTGTTGCTGAAGTAGAACCAGAAGAAATAATAGAACAAATGCATTATATACGTCAGAATTTTTATGAAAAACTGTCTACCTTTGATACCTTTGGTAAAGGGTGGACTAGACGTAATGATGAAACAAAAGAAAAAGCATTGGAAATGTTACATGGCTAGACAACTAACAGAACGACAACAGAAGTTTTTATCTGTGTTATTTGATGACGCAGGTGGAGATGTAGCAACAGCTAAAAAGTTAGCAGGTTACTCTGATGCTACAAGTACAACTGAAGTTGTAAATTCTATGAAAGAAGAAATATTAGAAAGTACACAGAGCTTTATGGCTCGTAATGCTCCTAAAGCTGCAATGGCTATGGTAGGTGGTCTATATGATCCTACTGAGTTAGGCATAAGAGATAAGATGGCAGCAGCTAAAGAGTTATTAGATCGTACTGGACTTGTTAAAACTGAGAAAGTACAAGTAGAAGCTAAAGGTGGAGTAATGTTAATGCCACCTAAAAATGTAGAAAAGGAATAGTATTATGAGTTTTTTAGGAGCAGCAGTAAAAGCAGCAGCTAAAGCAGCTAAAAAGAAAAAGAAAACTAAAAAAGAAACTAAAAAAGAGAGAGAAAAAAGACTAGAAAAAGAAGACCAAGAACGCATGTATAAAGAGTACATGGAAGAAGAAATGGAAATAAGAAAAGCATTAGAACGTGAGGGTTTAAAAATGCGTTCAGGTGGATTAGTAACAAAAAACTATGTAAATCCTGTAACTATTGTTGACCATTTAAAAAAGAAAAAATAATAAATGACTAGATCATTAGGTAGATGGAAACTACCACAACCCACAGATGTAAAAGAAGATAATGAATGGGTATCTATACCTAAGATTTCTCGCACTATACCTTTTGGCTACGAGCTGGATAAAGAAGATAGTGGAATACTAAACCCAATACCTGACCAACTAGATAAACTAGAAATAGCAAAACGATATTTAAAACAGTATTCATACAGAGAAGTATCTCAATGGTTAACTCGTAATACTGGTAGATATATATCTCATGTAGGTTTAAGGAAAAGATTAGAGAATGAAAAAAGAAGAAACAACAAAGCTGCAAGCCTACGCAGATGGGCAGACTATGCGAAAGAGGCAATCGCCAAAGCGGAAAAAATTGAAACCCAAAGCCTCGGCACAAAAGAAAACAGCTACAAAGAAGAAACAAGAACAGCCTAAAATAGTAGAAGTAGAAAATCTTGATCCTATTGAAACTATTGAAGAACAACATAATGTTATTTTTAAACCTAATCAAGGGCCACAAACTGAGTTTCTTGCGGCAGGTGAAAGAGAAGTTTTATATGGCGGTTCAGCAGGGGGTGGCAAAAGTTATGCGATGCTTGCCGATCCGCTACGATATATGGGTCATCCTTCTTTTTCTGGGTTACTACTTCGACATACTACGGAAGAACTTAGAGAACTTATATTTAAGTCTCAAGAGATGTATCCAAAAATCTGGCCTGGAATAAAATGGTCAGAAAGAAAGATGCAGTGGGTCGCACCATCTGGCGCAAGATTGTGGATGTCATACCTCGACAGAGAGGATGATGCTTTGCGTTATCAGGGTCTGGCGTTTAGTTGGATAGGTTTTGACGAATTAACTCAATGGCCCACACCATTTGCATGGAACTACATGCGTTCTCGTCTACGATCCACTGCAACCGATTTACCAGTATATATGAGAGCTACTACCAACCCTGGGGGTAGAGGACATCACTGGGTAAAGAAAATGTTTATAGATCCTGCGTCTGTAAATAAACCGTTTAATGCTACAGACATTGATACAGGAGAAGAATTAAAGTATCCTGCAGGCCATGAAAAAGCAGGAAGATCTTTATTTAAACGTAGGTTTATACCTGCAAGATTAAAAGATAACCCATACTTAGCTGAACAAGGTGACTATGAAGCAATGCTTTTATCTTTACCTGAACAACAGCGTAGACAATTACTAGATGGTGATTGGGATATTAAAGAAGGCGCAGCCTTTACAGAGTTTGATAGGAACATACATGTCATTGAGCCTTTCGATATTCCTAGCAGTTGGGTTAAATTCAGGGCATGTGACTATGGTTATGGAAGCAAGTCAGGTGTGGTATGGTTCGCTGTATCTCCGAGTGAACAACTTATTGTCTACAGAGAGTTATACGTAAGTAAAGTATTAGCTACTGATTTAGCTGACATGATACTAGAGCTAGAAGTAGGTGACGGTGGTATGAGATACGGAGTACTAGACTCCTCCTTATGGCACAAACGTGGTGATACAGGCCCATCTTTAGCTGAACAAATGGTACAACGAGGTTGCAGATGGCGACCTTCAGATAGATCAAAAGGATCTCGTGTAGCAGGTAAAAACGAAATACACAGACGTTTACAGGTAGATGAATACACAGAAGAACCTAGACTTGTATTTTTTAGTAACTGCACTAATATGATAGCTCAATTACCTGCACTACCAATAGATAAAAAAAATCCAGAAGATATTGATACAACTTCAGAAGATCACTTGTATGACGCTTTAAGATATGGTATCATGTCAAGACCAAGGTTTAGTATATTTGATTATGATCCCAATAATGCTAAGACAAATAGAATGGCTATAGCAGATACAACATTTGGATATTAAAGGAAAGTAAATGGCAGAAGATAACGAAATATTTATTGAAGATGATTCTATAGCATTAGAAGACTCTGAAGATTCTGTAGTAGATGATGTAGACGTATCTAGTATTATTCCATTTATTATGGAACGATACAATAGAGCAGATGATTATAGACAACAAGACGAAGAACGATGGTTAAGATCTTATAGAAACTATCGTGGTCAGTACGGTTCTGATGTACAATTTACAGAAGCAGAAAAGTCTCGTGTATTTATTAAAGTAACAAAAACTAAAACATTAGCTGCTTATGGTCAAATAGTAGATGTGCTATTTGCTAATAATAAATTTCCATTAAGTGTAGACCCTACAGAGTTACCTGATGGAGTTGTAGCAGATGTTAATTTTGATCCGCAAGTACCAGAGCAACTAAAAGATAGAGAAGTTGAAAGTCCTTATGGATATGAAGGAGATGGTAAAACTTTACCTGCAGGTGCAACAGAACAATCTTTAACAGATATGTTAGGGCCATTAAAAGATGACTTAGAAGGAATAGATGTAAAAGAAGGTGTAGGTAAGTCTCCAACATCTATAACATTTAGTCCTGCTATGATTGCAGCAAAGAAAATGCAAAAACAAATACAAGATCAATTAGAAGAATCTAGTGCATCTAAACATTTGAGAAGCACAGCATTTGAAATGGCTTTATTTGGAACAGGTGTAATGAAAGGCCCATTTGCAGTAGATAAAGAATATCCTAGATGGAATAAAGACGGAGATTATGATCCAATAATTAAAACTATTCCTCAAGTATCACATGTATCTGTATGGAACTTTTATCCTGATCCAGATGCTAATAATATGGATGAAGCTCAGTATGTTATAGAACGACATAAAATGTCACGTACTCAAATGCGTGGTCTTAAAAAACGACCATTTTTTAGAGAAACAGTTATTGATGAAGCTATAGCAATGGGTGAAAATTATGATAGAGAAAGTTGGGAAGATGATCTATCTGATTATGCACCTGATCATGGATCAGAAAGATTTGAAGTATTAGAATACTGGGGCATGTGTGATATAGAAATGCTTAAAGATCAAGGTGTAGATATACCTGAAGAACTAGAAGAAGCAGACGAGTTACAAGCTAATATTTGGATATGTAATGGTAAACTACTTAGAATGGTACTCAACCCATTTAAACCTTCACGAATACCTTATATGGCTGCACCGTATGAACTTAATCCTTACAGTTTTTTTGGTGTAGGTATTGCAGAAAATATGGATGATACTCAAACATTAATGAATGGCTTTATGAGAATGGCTGTTGACAATGCTGTATTATCTGGTAATCTTCTTATAGAAGTAGATGAAACAAATTTAGTACCTGGTCAAGATTTATCCGTATACCCAGGTAAAGTATTTAGAAGACAAGGTGGCGCACCTGGTCAGGCAATATTTGGTACAAAATTTCCTAACGTTGCAGGAGAAAATTTACAACTATTTGATAAGGCTCGGCAGCTATCTGATGAAAGCACTGGACTACCTAGTTTTGCTCATGGACAAACAGGTGTGTCAGGTGTAGGTAGAACTGCTTCAGGTATAAGTATGTTAATGAATGCTGCTAGTGGCGGTATTAAAAACGTTATTAAAAATGTAGATGATTATTTATTACAGCCTTTAGGTGAAGGTTTATTTAGATTTAATATGCAATTTAATTTTGATCCTGATATTAAAGGAGATTTAGAAGTTAAAGCTAGAGGCACAGAAAGTTTAATGGCAAATGAAGTTAGAAGTCAAAGACTAATGCAATTTATGCAAGTTGCTTCTGCACCTGCTCTAGCACCCTTTGCTAAATTTCAATATATAATTAGAGAAATAGCAAAGTCAATGGATTTAGACCCTGACAAAGTAACCAACAATGTAAACGAAGCTGCAATACAAGCTGAGTTAATGAAAGAGTTTCAACAACCTGCACAGGAAGGTGAACAACCTGCCCCTGCAGGAGCTAACCCTGCTGATCCAACAGGAGCAGGTGGTGGAACTATAGGTACAGGTATAGCACCTACGCCTCAAGAAGAAGGATTTACTGGTAACAATGAACAAGGAACTAATCAACAAGCTCAAGGGGCTAGTCAGCCGCCCGAAGGAATGGGCCAACTTCAATAACTATCTAGAAGAATTAATTAACCAACAACATCGTACTATTGAACAGGCTGATAATATGATTGCAGTGCATAGAGCGCAAGGTTCTATATATACATTACGTAGGCTACAAAAATTAAAAGATGAAGTATTAAAATAATGGCAGATCTTAAAGATATAATTAACTTAATAGAAAAAAGAGAAAAAGCTGACAAACAATCTAAACCTTTAGAGGAATGGATTAGTACAAAAGAAGGTAAAACTGTTGTAGATAGTTTGCCTATAGAAGAACGCAGTTTTCTTAAAGATATTTTTAATAAATATCAAGGCAGTAATTTATCTAAGGTATTAGGAGCAGTAAAAAAACTTAGCCCTGATGAAATTAGAATAGGTATTTCAAAAGACTTTAATAAAGGGGGTATGCCTAAAATGCAAGAACAAATGGATTTATTTGAACAAGGTGGTCTTAAAGATGAAGGTGGTATGAAAGACCCAGTATCGGGCAATAAAGTTCCTGTAGGAAGTACTCGTAAAGAAGTAAGAGATGATATACCTGCAATGGTAAGTGAAGGAGAATTTATATTTCCTGCTGATGTAACACGTTATATTGGACTAGATAAACTTATGCAGTTAAGACAAGATGCTAAACGAGGGTTAGTTAAAATGGAACAAATGGGTCAAATGGGAGGATCACCTATAGAAGAAAAAAATGAGCTTCCTTTTACTTCTGCTGATATAGTTATATTAAGTGAGTCAGGAGATTTACAAGAGTTTGATGAAGGTGGTATGCCAAGAAATTTAAAAACATTAGATAGAAATAGTAGTTTTTATAGTAGTCCTGAGTACATAAATTGGGTAAATAGTGGAGGTATGGGTACAACGGATATGTATACCTCTAAAGATGGTAATGTATTTACAAGCGGTACAGTAGGTAGAATGTATGATAATTGGTTAGCAGGACAGTCTATGGGAAATAAAACCGATAGTGTGTCAAAACGAATAACCTTTAAAGATGTAATGGGTGAAAATCAAATATTTTTTAAAGAATATAGAAATGCAACAGGAGAAAGTATTACAATAAGTTTTATAGGAAATGTTCCTTTACAACCTATTCCTGAAGGTTATACTTATTATGATCCAAATAATCCTGATGATCATCCTAGTTCAAATGTATCTGATACTGCATCTACTGAAAATCCTTTAGTTGAACTTTCACCTGAAGGTGATGGTGCATATAATGATGTAGGTGAATGGACAGGTCAAGGTTCTGCAGCACAAATGGCTAGAGATAAAGTTGATACAGCATCAATGACAAATACTGAATTTGCTAATCACGTAACTAAAGTTAATGGTAAAGGCAGAAATATGATTAGTGCTGTACTAGGTCTTATTAATCCTGTTATGGGATTAGTATCACATACTGCAACAGCATATAATGACAGAGCATTACAAAAAGAAATGGAAAGCAGATTAGCTAAAACTGATTTATCTGTTGAAGATAGAGCAGCTATAACTGCAGCATTAGACGTTACTAAAGCAAGACTAGATGGTAAACTCACAAGCACTATTCTTGGAATTGTAGATGAGTTAGCTTCAACATTTAATTTAACACCACAACAAGTAGAAGAAGTTAAACAAGAATTAGTAAATCAAAATGACAGTATTACTACAACAATAAATAAAACTGATCCTGCTACTAAAACTATTGCAGAAGTTGTTAACGAAGTTACAGCTAAGTATAGCCAACAAAAAGCAGATAAGTTAGGTAGTCAACAAATGACTACAGATCAAAGATTTACTGATGAAGATCGTATGCGATCCAGTCAAACAGGTGGACTACCTCCTGCACAAACAATAGGAAACTTAGAAGGTCAGTATTCTACTTCTCCGTCAAATGTACCAAGAGACATGAGAACTATAGGATCTCCTGAAATAAGAGATAGACTACCAGATAGTTATCAAACAGCTTTACCTAATATTAATTATTTAGCAACACCTAATTATAAAACACAAAAAGGTAAAGAAGATTATGAAAAGTATCAAGCTGCTAGATTAGCTAATGAACAAATGGTTACAGATCAAATGTATATGCCTCCTGCTGTAAGTCAAGCAGAAACACTTGGTTATCCTATTAGTAAAATAGATACAGATAAATTAGATGATCAGACTGTTTATGAACTTGGAACTAATATAGCTAATCAAATGGCAAATATGCAAATGACTACAGGTTATCCAGGTAAAGATATGAGTGCGGCTACTAAAGCTCAGTTTGGTGAGCAAGTTACAGATTTTCCAGGTTTTCCTGAACAACCAATAACAGATGATTATGGAAATGCTATTACAGCTAATTACGGTGGTGGCCCATATGGGTACTATAGTCAAACGCCACAAGGAATACAAGATCCATCAGGGCTTCGTGCATTTGACACTGTAACAGGTATTGATGATTCTAAATTTTCTGCACCTATTGGAGTAGAAACTGGCATTCAAGATCCATCAAAAGCACCTGCTGTTACATCACCTGTTGCTGCAGGACAAGGTTTTGATATTGGAGTAGAAGCTCCAAAAACAGCCCTTGGAATTGACAGACCAACAATAAGGAGTTATTCTAACGTACCTAAACTAAAGGATACAACCATTGCTGCGCCTTTTTCTTATCACGAACAAAACATTAAAGACATATTTCCTGGATATACACTATTTCCAACTAGTGTGTCTACTCCTTCAGAGCTTCAAGAACCTGTTGGAGATCCTGCTGCAGCTAGAGCAGCAACAAATCAAAAAATGGTAGATGCGTATAAAGATTACAATCCATACGGTACTACCGTTGCACCTACACAAACAATAGGAAACTTAGAAGGTCAGTACTCTACTTCTCCGTCAAATGTACCTACAGCACAACAGTTATCTAATCAACAAATGATTACAAATCAAATGATGGGATTAACTCCAACACCTTCAGCAGGTAAATATGCTTATGCTAAAGATTATGATTATAAATTTGATCCATTAAAAGCTGCTGAGGAAGCAAAAAAACAAACAGAAAAGCTTACACCATCAATGGACTATGATCCTAACGCCTATACAGGGTCAGGATTAAATGATACAATAGCTAAAGGTGGTAAGATTGCAGGCAAGACTAGCGTAGAAGGTGTTGTAGAAAATCCAAATAAACCAGGTTATGTATCAAGAGTAAGCATTCCTACTTCAGGAGATGATATAAATGTAACTGTGTTTAAAGATAGCACAGGTAATTTGTACGCTAAAAATTATATGGGAACTACGTATAGTGTTGTACCTGATAAAAAATCTCCAAGTGGATATACAGCAGATCTTACATCTGAGTATAAAGGCCCAGGAGATGCTCAGAAACAAGGTATAGTAGACTTTCTTGGTAGTAAGTTTAAAGATATTACTAGTCCTTTTACAAAAAAACCAACTACAAAAACTCCTATTGATGTTTCTGAAAAATCTACTTCTACACCTACATATAGTGAGGCTTCCCCTGCTATAGGTGGTTTTACAGGATACACTGGAGATTTTGGTGCGCCAGATAAAGATCCTACTGGGTATGGAGGTACAGGTGGTTATGGTATGTTTAATCAAGGTGGCCTAGCTGCAAAAAAACCTAAAAAGAAAACTACACGTAAATACAAGAAAGGTGGTTTAGCTACATCTAAAAAATAGCTATATACGAACTGGCTACTCATCCCCCTACCAACATAGGCTACGGTGGCCCCAGTGAAAGGAGACAGTAATGTCTAATACAATAATGGCAGAAGAAGTAAAGCCAGAAGAAAAAGTAGCATTTGCAAATCGCAAATATTCAAATGAAGATAGAATTAAAAAAGAAGAAGAAGAACTAGCAGAACTAATTGCAGAGCAAAAAGGTGAAGCTAAAGCTGAAGCAGAAGAAACAAAAGAAGAAGAGCCTGCTAATGCTGAAGAAAAAAGTTTTAAGAAAAGATACGGTGATTTACGTAGACATTCACAAAAACAGTTACAGGAACACGTAGATAAAATAAATGCTTTACAAAAACAACTAGAGCAATCTACTAAACAAGAGATTAAACTACCTAAATCTGACGAAGATATTGAAGCATGGGCAAGTCAGTATCCAGATGTTGCAGCCATAGTAGAAACTATAGCAATAAAAAAAGCTAAAGAACAAGCGTCAGGTTTAGAAGCTCGTGTAAAAGAAATAAATGAATTAACAGCAAAAACAAATAGAGAAAAAGCAGAAGTAGAATTAATGACTGCACATCCTGACTTTGCTGAGATACGAGATCAAGATGAGTTCCATGAGTGGGCAGAAGAACAACCTAAGTGGATACAAGATGCTTTGTATGAAAATGATAGTGATGCTAGAGCAGCAGCTAGAGCTATAGATCTATACAAAGCAGATAAAGGAATTAAAACTAAAAAATCTAGTGAATCTAAAGATGCCGCAAAAGCTGTGTCAAAAACAAACACTAGGTCTGAACCGTCTGGAGAACAGGCAGGATCAATAAAAGAATCAGCAGTGCAGAAAATGTCTGCACAGCAATACGAGAAAAACGCAGAGGCAATCATGGAAGCTATACGAACAGGTAAGTTTATATATGATGTTTCTGGTAATGCTCGTTAGAAAAGTATTGACATCTTTATATAATTAAGTATAACTGTATGTACAATGTAGTTGCGTAGCCTCTGTAAAGATTACCTACGCAACTAACCAATAGCAAACAACAATAATAATATAGACTACCTAAAATCTTTTGGCCCATTGATGTAAAGGTCGGCCAACTTTTACTAAAATGCACCCTATAAGATTTAGCCACTACATGACTACTGTTTCGTTTGCATCTGTAGAAAATCCAAAGGAGAATTAAAATGGCATTTTCAACTGCGGCTGGGTATGGCAACTTACCTAACGGTAACTTCTCACCAGTCATATACAGCAAACAGGTGCAACTTGCGTTCCGCAAAGCATCTGTTGTAGGAGCTGTAACGAACTCCGACTATTTCGGAGAAATCGCTAACATGGGGGATTCTGTTAAAATTATCAAAGAACCAGAAATCACCGTGAAAGAGTACGCACGAGGTACAACTATTACACCTCAAGATCTTGATGACGAAGATTTCTCATTGACAATCGACAAAGCAAACTATTTTGCATTTAAAGTTGATGACATTGAGGAAGCACATTCACACGTCAACTTTCAAGACCTTGCAAGTGATCGTGCTGCTTACCGTTTGGCTGACCAATTTGACCAAGACGTTCTTGGCTACTTGTCAGGTTACAAACAATCAGCATTGCATGGCACAGCAAATGCAGTTAACACAACCGTAAATGGTTCAGTTGCTGTATCTACTGCTGCTACTAACGAGTTATTAGCATCTATGCAAGTAGACGCTGCTGACTTTAATAGTGGTACAAGCGGTAACTCAATCGTTGCTGTTCCTCGTGCAAGCGGAGATAGCTTAAACACAACTACTGCTAAAGCATCACCATTGTCAATCATCGCTCGTATGTCAAGAAAACTTGACCAACAAAACGTTGACACAACTGGTAGATGGCTTGTAGTAGACCCAGTGTTTGCAGAGCTTCTTCAAGACGAAGACTCACGTCTTCTAAATTCTGACTATGGTGGATCTGGCTTACAAAACGGATTAATCTTGAACAACGTTCACGGATTTAAAGTTTACATGTCAAACAATTTACCTGCAGTTGGTAACGGTGCAACTGGTGCAACATCAACAGGAAGCACACACTTTGGTGTAATCGTTGGTGGTCACTCATCAGCAGTTGCAACAGCAGACTCAATCAATAAAACAGAAACCTACAGAGATCCTGATAGCTTTGCTGATATTGTTAGAGGTATGCATATGTACGGCAGAAAAATATTGCGCCCAGAGGCTTTGACTCGTGCAATATATGTTTCTGGTATATAAGGGGGGTATGAGAAATGGCTACACTTACATCATTGCTCTTACCTGCACATGGCAACTCACAACGTGGGCGTGGCATGTATATGGTACAAAAAACTATTGACCTTACAGCACAGGCTATTGACTGTTCGTCTGGTGATATAGTGCAATGTCTTACCGTTCCTGCTGGTACAAAAATTGTACACGCAGGTGTTGAAGTTGTATCAAGTGCAACTCAGAACACAGGTACAGATGCTACGGTTACTTTAGGTACTGCCGTAGACCCTAACGAGTACGTTGCTGCATTTGATATTGATGGTGCATCAGATGGGGCGTATGCTCCTACTGTTGCTGCTGCAGGTGATATTGTTATCGCTTCAGCAGATACGCTAGATTTAACTTTTGCAGGTTCTGGTGCTACATTCACAGCAGGTAAACTACGTGTTTACGCTATGTTGATGGATGTTAGTGATCAGGGCGATATGTCACCATCAGAAGTAGATCGTGACGCATTAGCGTAAATATAATATTTAGTGAGGCAGGGCAACTTGCCTCACTTTTTATGACAAAGGATTTATAATGGCTGAAACATTTTTAACATTAACTAATAAAGTAATTGTAGAACTTAATGAAGTAGAATTAACTTCTGCAAATTTTACGGATGCACGAGGCGTACAAGTTCAATGTAAAAATGCCGTAAATGAAGCAATTAGGTACATCAACCAAAAAGAATATAACTACCCTTTTAATCATGCAACTGCAACTAAAACAGTAACTGCAGGTGTAGTTAGATATGATGCACCAACTTCTACTAAATTAATTGATTATAATACTGCTCGTATTGTTAAAAATGCTACATTAGGTAATGCAGGCAATAAATTAAAGTCTATAAATTATAATGATTATATTAGTAAATATTCAGATCAAGAAGATGAAATAGAAACAACTACATTAGATGGATCACATACAGATTCAGTAACTACTATAACCGTTGCAAGTACTACAGGTTTTGACAGTGCAGGTACACTATACGTAGGAAATGAGGTAATTACATATACAGGAACAACAAGTACTACCTTTACTGGTGCTACTCGTGGAGCTAGTGGAACAACTGCTGCAGCACATAGTAGCGGTGTTACCGTAGCACAATTTGATAGTAAAGGTGGCGTTCCTACGCATATAATTAGAACACCAGATAATAATTATTTATTATATCCTTTTCCTACAAAATCATACAGTATAAAATTTGATTACTATACCTTTCCTACAACCTTATCTGCCCATGATTCTACTACAACTATTCCTGATAGATTTGCAGATATAATTGTTACAGGAGCAACTGCTTTTGTTTATCAATATAGAGGTGAAACAAATCAATATCAATTAAGTATGCAACGATTTGAACAAGGAATAAAAAATATGCAATCTTTACTAGTCAATAGATTTGATTATGTAAGATCATCTTATATAGTAAGAAACAACCAATCTAACGCAAGAGTAATTTAATATGCCTGATAGTTCACAAGTAAGTCCTGTAGCATTTAATTGCGAGGGAGGTTTAATTTTAAATCAATCTACATTTTTAATGAAGTCAGGAGAGGCTTTAGAGTTACAAAACTTTGAACCTGATATTGGTGGTGGATACAGAAGAATAAATGGTTTTAAAAAATATGTTAATCATATAGTTCCTCAAACTTCTGCTTCTTCTGAGTCAGTATTAATGACTACTATATTTGCAGATAAAGTATTAGCAGCTAGAGGTGAAAAAATATGGAGTTCTGCATCTACAACTGTATCTACTGCTATAGCTTCAGGAACAGGCATGACAGGTTCTGGAACATTAACTGTTGCTAGTACTTCAGGTTTTTCATCAAGCGGAACACTACAAATAAATAGTGAAATATTTACTTACACAGGTGTAACATCTACTACCTTTACAGGTGTAACAAGAGCAACTTCCAGTACATCTGCTGCTGACCATACTTTAAAAGATATAGTTTCAGAAAGTTGGACAGTAAGAGATACAGGAAGAACAAATGCAGCAAAGTATTCTTTTGAAAAGTTTAACTTTGATGGTAATGATAAAATAATTGTTGTTGATCAAACTAACGCACCTACAGTTTTTAATACTTCTTTGTCAGCTACTGATGTTAGCGAAAGTAGTGTTTCAGGCGCAAAACATGTAGTAGCTTTTAAAGGTCATATGTTTTATTCTGGCATGTCAAGCACACCACAAGAAATAGTATTTAGTCAACCTTTTGATGAAGACGCTTTTAGCAGTGGATCAGGTGCAGGTAGTATTAAGGTTGATGATACTGTTGTAGGAATGAAAACATTCCGTGAAGATTTATTTATATTTTGTGAAAATAGAATATTTAAATTATCAGGTACAACTTCTGCAAACTTTGCTATGACACCTGTAACTAGAAACATTGGTTGTGTAAATGGTACTACAATACAGGAATTTGCAGGAGATTTAATATTTCTTGGGCCTGATGGTTTACGTACTGTTGCAGGTACAGCTAGAATTGGTGATGTTGAATTAGGTGCAATTAGTAGAAACGTGCAACCACTATTTGATGATCAAATTATTAATTCATCAATTTTTGAAAGTGTTGTAATACCAAATAAATCTCAATATAGAATATTTTTTACAAAAGATGGACAAGATGTCACATTAACAAAAGGTGTTATTTGTGTAAGAAAAGGAAACGCATATGAGTTTTCTGAATTAAAAGGCATAAAACCTTCATGCACAGATACCACAGTAGATACAGGAGATGTTATAGTATTACATGGAGATTTTTCTGGATATGTAAATAGGCAAGAATTAGGTAATGATTTTGATGGTACTATTATAGCAGGTAAGTATAGAAGTCCAGATTTAAGTTTTAATGACGTAGGCATTAGAAAACATATGCAAAGAGTAGTAGTTAACTATAAACCTGAATCAGCTATTGACGCAGACTTATTTTTAAGGTATGATCAGGAATCAGCAGATTCACCTAGACCTGCTGCATATCCACTAGATTCATCAAGCGTTACTGCTCAATATGCAACAGCTACATACGGTAGTACAAGTACTTACGGAGGAACATCACAACCTTCAATTAGGCAGTCTGTAGAAGGATCAGGTTTTACTGTAGCATTAAGAGTAAATGATGGGGGTACTACTGCCCCATATTCTCTTAAAGGTTTTCAGTTAGAGTATCAAATAGGAGCGAGAAGATAAATGGGTGCTACATATACAAGACAATCATCTTATGCTGATGGCGATGTAATTACCGCAGCACATACTAATGATGAATTTAATCAGTTACTAGCTGCTTTCCAAGCAAGCACAGGACATACACACGATGGTACAGCCAATGAAGGTGGACCTATAACTAAGTTATTAGGTACATCTATTACTATTGGTGATGCTACATCAGGTACAGATATAACTGTAACCTTTGATGGTGAATCAAATGATGGTGTCCTTAAGTGGATGGAAGATGAAGATTACTTTGAGTTTTCTGATGATATACTTGTAGCCTCTACAGAAAAAATACAGTTCCGTGATACAGCAATCTACATTAACTCTTCTACAGATGGACAGCTTGATCTTGTAGCTGACACAGAAATACAGATAGCAGCTACTACAGTAGATATAAATGGTGCAGTAGACATCTCAGGTAACTTGTCTGTAGGTGGTAACTTAGATGTTACTGGTACGTTTGATCTTAGTGACTCAAACTTTACTAACGCAGGTAACATACAACTTGACAGTATATCAGGTGATTCAGACACAAACACTAGTATTACCTTTAGTGGTTCTGATGTTATTACTGTAGCAACAGGTGGTACTACATCTTTTACTGTAGATGCAAGTCAAAACATTTTAATGAGTGCAGCACAAAAAGTTCAGTTCCGTGATACTGCTCTTACAATTAACTCTAGTACTGATGGTCAGATGGATATTGATGCTGACACAGAGTTAGAAATAACTGCACCTACTGTAGATATAAATGCATCTACTGCCGTGCTTGTAAGCAATGATTTAAAACTAGATAGCGATGCTGCTGTCTTAGGTTTTGGTGCAGATAATGATGTTACACTTACCCATGTAGCAGATACAGGATTGTTACTTAATGGTACAATGGCATTACAATTTAATGATGCATCACAGTCTATTAATGCTCCTAGTGCTACAGTATTAGATATTAACGCTACAGATGAGATTGAGCTTAACGCTACACTTGTAGATGCTAATGCTAACTTAGATGTAAGTGGTACATATACTGGTGGTGGATTAATGACTACAGGTGGTAACATAGTTATACCTGATAGTGGAAACATTGGTTCTGCTTCTGATACAGATGCTATTGCTATTGCTTCAAATGGACAAGTTACACTTACACAAACACTTATTGGTACAGCACTAGATATATCTGGTGATATTGATGTAGATGGTACTACTAACTTAGATGTAGTAGACATTGATGGTGCAGTTGATATGGCTACAACTCTTGCTGTAGCAGGTAATGTAGATTTTAACGGTGACTTAGATGTAGACGGTACTACTAACTTAGATAATACAGACATAGATGGTACGCTTGTCGTTGATGGATCTAACATATCATTAGATAGTACATCTACATTAAACATTGATAACTCTAATACAACAAATGGTATTACCATAGGTACTGCAACTTCTGGTGTACCTGTATCTATTGGTCACACTACTTCTGAAACTACAGTAAATGATAACTTGACTGTTACAGGATCTACTACTTTAGCTGCTACTTCTTTTGGAGATGCAAACATAACTAATGTAGGTGATATTGCTCTTGACTCTATCAGTGCAGATGGAACAGATATTAATATTGCAGTTACTGACAACTCTGCTACTGCTCTTACAATTAAACAAGGCTCAGACGCATACCTTATTGTAGATACAGCAAATAGTAGTGAGTCTGTATCTATCGGTACAGGTATATCAGGAACAGCAATTACTATAGGACATGGTACATCTGAAGTTACTTTTGGAGACAATGTTACAGTAACAGGTGATTTTACTGTCAACGGTACAACTACTACAGTCGCTACAACTAACTTAACAGTCACAGATCCACTAGTTAAATATGGGCAAGGTTATACTGGTACAGCCTATGACCAAGGTTTTATTGTTACTCGTGGAGATGGTTCAAGTAGTAACACAGCAAACAGAGGATTTATCTGGGATGAGTCTGCTGATGAGTTTGCAACCATTGCAGCTAATACAGAAGCAGGAACTACTGCAGGAAATGTAACTATAAATGACTATGCACCTTTACACGTAGGAGCAATAACAGCAGATGATAACTCTACGTTCTCAGGTGAAATTGCTGCAGCTTCACTAGACATCTCAGGTGACATAGACGTAGATGGCACTACTAACTTAGATGTTGTAGACATTGATGGTGCTGTAAACATGGCAACGACTGCCCTCGTAACAGGCGTCCTGACCACCACGGCTGCGACTGTGTTTAACGGTGGGTTTGCTGCTAATGCAGATTCTACTGTTACTAAAGGTGACGGCACTTCTTCTCTTATTGGTGCTCGTTATAGTAACACTTACAGAAAAGTTGGATTTAACGCAAACAATTCAACTGGAAACAGTTTTATTGCCTTTAACAGCAATAGTGTAGCCAGTAGTGCAAACCAAAAATACGACATAAGTAGTGAGGCTGCTAGGATTGATTTTGCAAGTGGTGTACATATAGATGTTGCTGCAAGTGGTACAGCAGGTGATGTTATAACTTATGTCGATGTTGCAGATTTTACAACGGCAGGCACTGTGTTTAACGAAGGTTCTGCTGACATAGACTTCAGAGTTGAATCTAACGGCAACGCTAATATGTTGTTTGTGGATGGTGGCAATGATCAGGTTAGTATTGGGGGTGCAGTTTCTGAAACTGGTGATACTTTACAAGTAACAAACGCTGGTTCTAGCGGCCCAACTAATACAAGGTTTGTAAACACTAATGATGATGCAAGTGGTGTAAGAGTAGACTTTATGAAAAATACTGGTAATGCAGCAGATGGTGACGGAGTAGTACAACTAAATTTCTTAGGTAGGGATAGTTCTGGTAACGCTGAAAATTATGCGAATATTAACGTATATATGGAAGATGTAACTTCTGGCACAGAAGATGGTAGTCTAGCCATTTCTACTATAGTTAATGGAACAAATAGAAATCGTTTAGATTTTCTTCCCACTGAAACAGTATTTAATGAAGCAGGAATTGCCTTAAACTTCCGTGTTGAGTCTGATGATGCAACACACGCTTTGTTCGTTGATGGAGCTAATGATTTTGTAGCTTTTGGTAAATCAAGTGATTCTGTAGCCACAAGAGGGTCAGCATTTAGTAATCTACAATCAGGAGGGCATCATTACCTTGGTATATGTAATGACGATAGCACTAGCACCAACTCTGCAATGTATATTAATAGAGAGACTGCTGATGGCGACCTAATTGTTTTCAGACAGGCAAATTCAACGGAAGGAACTATTTCAGTTTCTGGTTCAACTGTATCATACAATGGTTTTGCTGGCAGACACGAAAGCTCTGGAATTGCCACAAACACAGCAGTCGGAACTGTTGTTAGCACTATAGATGAATTAGATGTTTATCCTAATAAACAGCCTAGTGCTGATGGCGGAGAGATGGCAAATCCGAAAGCTGGACAGACAAGAGCAGACCACGCAAAAGTAAAAGTATCTGATGCTGTTGGCGATGCTTGTGTTTACGGAGTAGTTGCTGAATTTACAGCCCAAGATAAGGTAATTGTTACATCTGTTGGTATTGGCTCAGTAAAAGTAACAGGTGCTTGTGCTAAAGGCGATTTACTAGAAAGTAATGGCGATGGCACAGCTAAAGTACAATCAGACGATATTATAAGAAGTAAAACTATAGGCAAGGTAACAATAGGTAATAGCAACACAGGCGTCAAACTTGTGTCTTGTGTATTATATTGCGGATAAAGGAGAAATAAATGGCACAAACAACAACTTGGAACGTTAGTAATATGAAACGTAATACCTCAACAGGAGGTGTTGAATTAGTATATTGGAGTTGCATAGTCAATGACAATGATGAGCCTGATTGTGTAGCATCAGATGGTGGTAAACTTAAATGCAATCCCGACCCATCTTCTGGCGATTTTATAGCTTACGCATCACTAAAAGAATCTGATGTTCTTGGATGGGTGTATAATAGTTTAATTGAGAAAAAAGAAGATGATTCAAATGAAACTGCTGCTGAAGCTAAAGCTCGTGTTGAGAAAGTACGTCAAGACAAGGTAACCGCACAAGTAGCTGATAAAGCAGCTAGTTCAACAGGAATGCCTTGGTAAATGTCAGATCTTAAAATTTCTGCAGAAGAACTAGAAGCTATGCTAGACAGATCAGCTAAACGTGCTTTAGAGAGCATAGGTTTAACTGATGAGAATGCAGCTAGAGACATACAAGAAATGAGATCTTTACTGGATGCGTGGAGAGATACACGTAAGTCTATCTGGAATACTACAGTAAGAATACTTACTGTTGCTACACTTACCTTTATAGCTGGTGCGGTCTGGATGACATTTAATGGAGAATAATCTGTGAGAAAAACATTAATATATGTTGGTTGGGCAGTATTCATACTTGTTATATGGCTAATGGCTAAAGAGGTTATGGCTGAAGGTTGTGATAGCACTACTAATTCTAATTGTATAGAGACAAATAGTAACACAAACTCTACAGTTAACTCTAATTTAAATTCTGAGACTACGGTTAAATCACCACCACCTTCAGCTATGTCACCCACTATTAATAACTCTAACTCAGATTTATGTACAGTAGGTGTATCAGGTGCAGTACAGACACAGATACTAGGTTTCTCAGCAGGTGTCACAACTAGAGACATGAACTGTGAAAGACTGAAGAATGCTAAAGTTCTTTATGATATGGGAATGAAGGTTGCAGCAGTCAGCGTACTCTGTCAAGACAAAAGAGTATTTGAATCTATGATGAATGCAGGTACACCTTGCCCATACGATGGGCTTGTAGGAACACCAGCTAAAGAAGCATGGAAGAATAATCCACATCTAGTACCTGGAGCTAAGACAGGTAAGAAGGAGGAATGGAGTGAAGATACTAAGAGTACAGCTACAGGTGCTGGTGCTGTTGGTGGGCTTTTGTTGGCCCTCTTACTTATCCTCTGACTTAATATACGGTAGAACAGATAACGTAGCTAAAACTAGATACACATGGGATATGACAAAGGTTCTTCCACCTGAAGCAGGATTACAAGTACAGGGTGTCTTTCATAAGTATACAATTACTAAAGAATCTAACTCTGATGCTATAGTATCTATTACAAATAAAAACTTAAAGGGTTCAGGTAATATATACGAGAGACACGATAATTGGAATCAGTTACCTAGTAACACTAAGATAGGATTTGACTTAGTTACACCTTCATTAGGAACATCATGGGGTGAAGGTAACATAGGCGTAACAGGAGAGGCTACACTTAGTGATGTAATCGTAGCATACAACTACAAGTTTGATCCTTGTTTTATACCACTAGCTGACCCTAGCTGCCCAGACTTTAAAGATGCTTTATATAAATACCTGTTAGATAATGGATTACTAGACAATGAACCAGATATAACTGATCCTTATTACGATGAGTGGGTACAATACCAAATGGATCGTAAGACAGAGGAACAGGAAGAAGAAGAGAAAAAAGAACAAGAGGCTAAAGAAGAAGAGCAGGAAGAGTTAAAGCTAGAGAAAGCACTATCTGTAGCTGGAGCAGCAGAACAAATAGCTAACCCAATGCAGCAACTCGCCATGATGCAACAGTTAGCTTCTACAGGTACACTGGATAGTTACTACAGTGCAACTATAGAAGGTGGTAAGTATGAAGACACAGTTACACTAGAAGATAGTAATATAGAAGATAACACTAGAGCATTAAGAAACCTAGCACAAGATAATTTACACAGAACATTAGTTCGTTCACAATATGATAAATAAAATGGAGATATCATGATAAAAAAATTAGCAACAGCAATACTGTTAATGTCAGCATCTTCTGCATTAGCGGTGGACTCACCAATACAAGGTCAAGTACAAAGCAAATGTTCTGTATGGACTGAAACAGCAGGTGTATACGGACATCCATTACCCTATAAGCTAACTACAACACCAGCAGATGGTGGTGTAAAGGCTTCTATTAGAATAGATGTAGCACAGGCAGACTACTACAAAGCTAAGTTTACACATCCTAACAGCTTCTCATCAAGCCCTACACTAAATGATGCAGTAGCTTGGACAGGTAGTACAGTCGTAGGACAGGTATCTGTAGCAGCTATGTCAGCATATGAAGCTGCAAAGGTTACATACAACAACGTAACTGAGTTTAACTTAACACTTGCAGGTAGCACATGGTTTACTGTAGAGTCAACTGCACAGTATGGTAGCACTAAGTCTCTACCAGCAGGTAACTATACAGCTTTAATAGTAGCGGAATGTATAGCAAAATAATACTAGCATTAGGTCTTATTTTTTGTACAACCCTACACGCACACGAAATGACACCTACCTATCCCAAGCTAGTACCATCTTATGTAGATGATGTGTACGTAGCAAAGATGAAAATATTTAATAGAAGAGATGACGTAGAGTATTATGAGATAGGTGTCTTTACGAAAGACTGGAAAGCATTACCATTTGCTTCTAGCTCAAAGATAATAAAAGTATCCTTTAGTAGAAGAAAACTATTTGAGGTATACATAAGATCAGTAGACTTACCAAAGGCTGTGTATATATGTACAGAGTCAAAGGTGTACAAAAGTACAGAGCAAGTTACACTAGTATCTTCAAGAATATGTTCTAAGATAGAGCAAGACTAATGAGAATACTATTAATCATATCTTTACTTGTATGTAGCTATATACCTAGTTGGGCAGACTCTACATCTAACTCGTTAAGTTTATCACTACCTAACTCTAGTATGAGTTACCAAGCTGATAAGTTTAGAGCTGGTGAACTAGACTGTAGTAATGCCATAGGCTCTGCAACACAGTGGGAGTTTGGAGTTACAGGTATAATACAGGGTGGTACTATATCTACTGACAATACAAAGACTGGTGATATAGGTGTATACAGTAGAATAATAATACCACTAGGTAAAAGGGTTAAGTCAAGAATAGATTGTAACAGACTATATGAACTAGAGTTACAGAAAAAAGAACTAGAAGTAATGAAGCTACAACAAGAACTAAAAAAGTTAAGAAGTTTAGCATTTGAAAACTAAGGTATAACATGGCAGAAGTAGAAATAGCAGGTGCAAAGATAAAGGGTGGCAAGCTTATGTTACTTGTACCAATCGTTTCGGCACTAGGTGGTGGTCTATGGGGTGGCTTTGAGTTTTACAAAGACTATATGGACATGAAAGAAATTATACAAGAGATAGATGTAGATGCAATAGTAGCAAAGAATACTTTGACACAGACTAAACTAGATGATGCTATAGACTATACTCGTGATATTAAAAACAATCTACGTGAAGACATAATGACTGTAGAAACTCATGTAGATAAGATACGTAATGAAGTTCAAAATGCTATTGATGAGATGAACCAGTTACAAAAAGATACACTCGCATCTATGCGTGAAGTAGAAGCATTGAACCGTGAGACAGAAAAAGATGTACGAGATACAATGCGAGAAACAGAAAGCCGTATAGAAGAAGCTATGACTAAACTAGAAGAACGTCTAAGTATGAGATTACAAGAAGCTTTAGACAATCCATTAGTCGGTAATTAATTGACATTTAACATTATTTATGTTATAACAAGACAATACAAAAGAAAGATTTAACTATGTATTTTAATCCCTTAGACATTAGACGCATTATATATCCTAGAGCTTCTGGGTTAATAACCTATGATGCAGAAGAGTATAGAAGAAAAATGGGTATAGATGCTCAAGGACGGAAGATTGCAGAAGGTCAACCTGGATATGTAAATACGGGAGGAGGGTCTTCTAATACCAATACCAATACTAATAATGATGATGTAGGTACTAATCCCCCACCAGAAAAGTTTACTTCTAGTTACCCTGAGTTAGCTGGTCAAGAGTTTGCTACTGCAGCTGAAAGAGATGCAGCTGAATCTCAAGTACGTGAACAAAGAAAATTAAATGAAAGATTAGAGGAGATAGCAGCAGATCAGAAAACAATGTCTGATGATGCTAGGAAATTACAAAAAGAACAACTTGCAGATCCTACCTCAAAAGTAACTAGTCAAACTGTAGCTACTTCAGATGCCAATACCTTAGGTACAAATATAACAGAAGGTATTGGTAAGGGTGAAGTAGGTGATATAGATGAAGTTACTGCAAATACAGCTGCTGAATCAGATGTAGTTGAGAAAATAAAACCTAAAGGTCCACGACTAAACAAAAATGAATATATTAATAACTTAATAAGAACAAAAGGTTTAAGTCGTAGAGAAGCAATAGCTGCTGCTAATAATGGTCCAGACTCTCATGAAAAGTTTTTATATGAATATGATAATACTCCAGATCCTACAGTAACAGAAACTTATGAAGCTACTTCAGTAGAAGATAAAGCTAGAACAGAAGCAGAAAAAGTAGAAGGTGCAGAGGGTGAATTATCAGATGGTTCTACTTTTGAAGGTGCTGAAGGTGAACTATCAGAAGATGCTAAGGCTGATGGTGTAGACTTTGACCCAAAAAGAATTAAAGAATATGTAGCTGGTAAAAGAACTGTAGATTCAAAAGAATTAGCAGATGCACAAGGACTAGATGAAGAAGGCGTTAAAGTTAAGATTGCTCAAGCTGAAGTACCAGACAATATTATTGCTGCACAAACTAAAGTTAAACCAGAAGAGCTACCTGACGCTGCACAAATTAAAGAATCAGACATGGCACAAGCTGCTAATGTTACAGATGAAGGTGGCTTAGATGCACCGGCAGTTGCTGCTAAACTAGAAAAATTTACTGTAGATGCTGAGACTTTAGCACAGGCTGCACAGGGTGATGTAGACGCTCAGAGCACTGTACAAGGACAGTTAAGTTCTTTGATGAAGGACTTTGATGATGGCACTCCAGCATGGGCTGCAGGAGCTATAAGAGCTGCTAATCAGGCAATGTTATCTCGTGGTATGGGTGGTAGTACTATGGCTGCTTCAGCTATACTACAAGCTGCAATGGAATCAGCATTACCTATAGCTACACAAGATGCACAAACTTTTGCAACTATGAATATGCAAAACTTAAATAATAGACAGCAAGTTGCTTTATCTAATGCTGCTGCTCAACAAGGACTGGCATTACAGAATTTAAACAATGAGCAACAGGCTATGTTACAGAATAGTACTAATTCATTTTCTTTACAATCTCAAAACTTATCTAACGTACAGCAAACAACTTTAGCTAATGCACAGATTAAAGCTGCATTGCAGGGTCAGAACTTATCTAATCAACAGCAAGCTAATATAGTAGAAGCTGCTCGTTATGCTGAAGTATCTAACCTTAACCTTAATAATAAACAGCAAGGTATACTACAAGATAACGCTAATACTATGCAAATAGAAGTAGCAAATCTTAATGCTAAACAGCAAGCCTATGTCGTTAATGCTCAACTTGAAGCAGCACTACAAGGTAAACAAATAGATAACAAACAACAGGTAGCTATACAAAATGCTGCTCGTTATGCTGATGCTAATAATCTAACCTTTACTGCACAAGAGCAAGCTAAGATAAATAGATCTGAGCTTATGAAGACTATAGGTCTAGCAGAACTTAATTCAGAACAGGCAGCTACATTACAAAATGCTGCAGCTGTAGCATCAATGGATATGGCTAACCTATCTAATGAACAACAAGCTAAGGTAGCTAATGCTCAAGCTTTCTTATCTATGGACATGGCTAACTTAAGTAATGATCAGCAAGCTACTATGTTTAAAGGTCAAGCTATGCAACAAGCATTACTATCTGATCAAGCATCAGAGAATGCAGCTAAACAATTTAATGCAAGTAGTGAGAATCAAACTAAACAGTTTATGGCTAACTTAAATACACAAGTCCAACAGTTTAATGTTGCTCAAAAGAATGCTACTAATCAGTTTAATGCTGGTGAAGAAAATGCTGTTAAAAAATTTAATACGGAAATAGAAAATCAAAGAGATCAGTTTAATGCTAAGAACCAGTTAGTAATAGCACAGGCTAATGCTGAGTGGAGACAGGGTGTTGAGCTTACTAATACAGCAGCACAGAATGCAGCTAATGCAGCTGACGCACTAGCCTCAAACAATATGACTCAAGCTACATTAGATCAAGTGTGGCAACGTGAAAGAGATATGTTAGACTATGCTTTTAAAGCTAGTGAGAGTGCAGAGAACAGAGCCTTACAAATTGTTCTTGCAGATAAAACTGCCGATCAATATGCTGATGCAAGAGCTGATAGTAATCAAACATTTATGTATGCAGCATTAGTAAAAACATTATTTGGAATATTTTAATTTAGGATTATAAAATGGCAAAATTTAATTATGAAAGAACTTACAAAGCAGCTGATACAGCTTACTATAGATTAGCAA